>Ga0209521_10001053_pt1 | contig 22280 bp, 21 predicted proteins | sample Rifsed19ft4_FD_184016 | JGI IMG/M metagenome (GOLD analysis project Ga0209521, IMG submission 184016) | Soil microbial communities from Rifle, Colorado, USA - sediment 19ft 4 (version 2) | ecosystem: Environmental > Terrestrial > Deep subsurface > Rock core/Sediment | place: Rifle, Colorado...
CGAGCACGAACATACTCGAGTTGAGAGTCAAATCTGCTATCAAGAGAGCTCTGGTTATGAGAGCCTGATGGTGCGGCCGCCGAGAACCATGATTCAAACATGGTTCCCACGACTCGGTCTTGGTCACAAATCTCAGACGATCGTAGAATAGTGCCTGCAGACATTTTTGCTTTGTTGTGGGGTCTAGTGGTGCGGGTACCACAATTGAAATCTGGGTCCAAATTGTGAATCATGCCCAGTTAGGACACGAAAACCTAGAACTTACAAAAGCAGTTCTAAGACGAGGCTTTCCTCTCAACCGTGAACTTCACGTTACCCTGGCCGGGGTAGAGTAACCTTGTTGGGACCGATGGGATTTCACCCTGCTATCTGGGTGGGTCAGTTGCCTTCCGTGGCGAAACACCCATAATTGTCGCCACCGTACACACGATCTCGTCATTTCTATGTCACCCGATCAGCAGTTTGTCAGATTGCCCGAGTTTGAGCGATGGATCCCTCTTGCGAAAAGCGTTGTTCGCCAATCGCTCGACCTACGCTGGAACGATGTGCTGGAAATATACAGCTACATTCCCACCATTCCGTTGGCGGAGGCCTTGGCTATGGAGGCTAGACGGGCGGGCAGTGATAGGCACATTACTCTGATGTACAGCCCAAGGCCCAAAGCCACCATCGAGATACCCAAGAGCTGGAATCCAAGGAAGTTCATCACAAAGGCATGTGGTGCATCGACAGCGCCAAGTTCACTCATATACTGATGCACCGGATTGTAGCCGGACTACAACACGCCCAACACAGTCAATACAATCGCGTATGTGAGAGGCCCAACGATTCCGCAGACAGCCAGTATCCGCAGCATTCTGTCAGGTCGCGTGCTATTCAAAGTTCGTTCTCCCCTTCGAGCGCCTCAGAGTACGCGCTTGCCTACGTGCGACAGGTCGACTGGCTCGGACATCATGATGAGAGCCACGACCCAGAGAATCACCAAGTTGCTCGTTGCCAAAGCCTCCAACAATTAGACAGCCAAGAGGTATAGTACGAATAAGCTTGCCATGCTTCTCGTTGTGACTCATGCTTTAACAGAATCTCTATTGTGTTGGCTTCTATGCTCCGAGTCGCGTGGGTTACGTTAACAGTTCCATGAGCCCATTTGAGTCAACTTTCAGTCTCCGCCAGTCAGTTGGATGAGGGAGGCCCTTCATGCTCTTGACACGTAGAACCTGCTCCAACGTCTCGGACTTCTCCCGGTAGTCCAGCTCGATTATGCCATCTGCAAAGGATTCAAGCTCTGCGTATAGAGCGTTGCTGTGATAACGCTTGATGAATGAGTAAAGCCTGATTCCTTTCATTTCTCGAAGATGGGCAACAATTCTACCTAACCATTGGGAGAAGGCGCGTTCGTCATTATACCTCAGAAACGATGAGAAACTATCTGTAACGGCGAAATCATAGTGTGCCGCGTGTTTCAGCCATTCCATTCTGAAGTCTATGCCCGCCTTTGCCAGCGATAGCGAATCAATAACCTCGGCCTCGTTTGATTTGCCTCCGGTTTGCCATGTGTACATATCACTTATGATTAGCTGGTTGGCTACTTCGGGTTCTTTCAGCCTCGGAACCGTGCGGGCAAGGATTTTCCGCATTTCACGAGGAGGAGTGTTGGTTGCCGAGATGTTGACCACATATCCCTTTTGCAGCAGAGTGGACGACAGGGTCAAGATCAGGGAGAGCCAATGAGCCGCTGGGTCATACAATCCGATGAGGAACCGACCTCTTTCGATTTCTCGCCCCAATATGTCAGAGATAAGCGGTATCCATATGCCCTCCGAGTCGTTTCCGCCTACCGCCAACGCGGTCTATCCTCCGTCACTTGCAGGAACCGGCCCCGAAGCAAAGAGTCTTTCGACTGATTACTGACTCTGTTCTAACTACCCACATCTGTCATGGAAGTATACGTCTGCAGGGTACAGATAACGGATTCCTTGATGCGGCCGTGCAAAGTTCCAGTAATGAATCCACTCCTGATGCGTCGGAAACATCCACGCCTCACAGACGTACGCCTTATGGAAAGTCTCAATCTTACCGATCGTCGAAGGCCTCCTCACGCTCGTCACGATATGTTCGATGCCGTTTCCACTGCAGAACTCCGTGAACTCCGACCGGCCACCTCGAGCCGGATAGAATTGCGTTCCCCGATCCGTCAAGATTTGATCAGGCTTACCGAACTGCCCAATGGATTCTTCCAGAAGCCTAATCGCATGCTCCGCCGTCGGGTTATGATGAATCCTTGACCCCGGAACGAAACGTGAATGGTCGTCCAGTTAGCTGACCATCCACTCATCTTGGCTTGTGAGCTTGAAATCCGCCTGCCAGAGGCTGTTACTATGCTCCCGCTCGAACCTACGCTTACCCCAAACCCTTCTCGGCGGGGGAATAGGATTGTTCAATCCAGCCTCGACGAGGACCCCGTGAATCGTTCTGTGGCTGACAGGCGTGATCCCCTGAACCTTATAGTTCCGCGCGTAGCCTTCGATCTTGTTCGGACCCCAATGTTTGCTACGCCTCAGCTCCAGGATGAAGTTCACGGTTACCTGAGGGGTCTTGTAGTAGTGGTGGGGTCTTCTGGATTTGACCCGTAGACCCTCCCACCCTTCTTTCCTGTAGACCCGCCACCAGCGATAGACTGTTCTCTCATCGATTCGTAGCGCTGTCGCGATCTCTCCGCTCTTCCAATGTTCGAGTTTTCTGCGAATGATCCATCTTCTTCGGCGTAGAGTTCGATCCACACATGTCACCCGACTTGTCCAAACGCTTCATTGTCTTTTTATCACTGACACATGTGGGTAGCTAGCTCAACTGATTACTGACTCGAAGCCTCTTTCAAGTCGAATTTAAATTCGATACGCCGCGAGTGACATGCCAAGAAGAATGGGAAATGCCTTCGATAGTCAAGAACAGAAAGCGGGCTTGTTTTCGTGTGTGTGCCATCAATGGTGCGGGCAACCGAATTTGACCCGGTAATTCTGAGTCAATGTCTACAAACTAGTGTCTAGATGGTGCGGCCGCCGGGATTTGAACCCGGGTTTCCTCGTTGTCCGCGGACAACTTGGAGGCTTGGGAAGCCCCTGTCATAGACCAGGCTATCCCCCCAACCCGTGAAGGCGGGAACTGGACCACGGCCTAGTGGAGCCTCATCTCTCTCGCACTCAAAGCCCAGCCACGACGACCGCAACAGGAGCAAACACAAGCCTCGAAATAAAAGCCTCACGACACGAAACTCAGCATTGCTGTGGGAAAGCTGATGCGTGAGCGGTCTTGATTACTTCAGGCTGCACAGGTCAAGCGGGAAATCTTCGTGAAAGGTAGAGGGAAAATTGAAAGTCATACTTCGCATGTCGATTCAGGGACAGCGATATATACAGAACGACGGGGTTAGGCTAACTCTGTGATTTGTGATGGAAGTTTCGAGAGCTTCCAAGATCGTGGGCGGGTTGTTCGCTTTAACAGGTGTCCTCGGACTGGCGATACTGGTTTCTGATAAGAACCTCTGGAAGTTTGCTCCGACCCATGCCTATGGTTTGATAGTTTTTGTCATCATCGACTTCGTCGTTGCGGCATATATTGTCGCTAAACCATCCAAGCTCTCCTTTACGGTCGCTCTGGCGTGGAGTAGCATACGTATCCTTCTTCAGCTAGCAGACATCTCTAGCGGTCCAGACTTCGGCTTTTCGACTAGCGACTTCGCAAATTATCTATTCAACCCAGTCGGGACGTATCCGCCGAATCCTCCGAGCGTTCCTGGCGCGCTTATAGATCTTATAATAGTTCTAGAATTCATCGTGATCTGGGTCGCTTGGAGCGCTCGTTCATCCGCTCAAAAGTGACCAAGTCCATCTATCTGTCATTTGTCAAACCAAATTGCCGAAAGATCGATGCCTGGGGCTCTCGTCCAAGGCACTCGAATTGCTCCTTGATTAGATCCTGAGTCTAAGTATGCGCTGAAGTTCGCCGACCATACTCCTGTCTCGGGCGATCATTCGACAGCAAAAAACCGTGAACTGCTGCAAATGTTTCAGAATTTTTCATCTTGCTCTTCACGATCATGTTCCCTTGGAGAATCCTGTCTAGGGCACTTTGAGAGGTTCTGAATAACGAATCGGCCATTTCGTGTCTCCTCTGACGGAAGAGGAGTGTCATGGTGTGGAGAGAACGATCTCCATTCTTCTGTTGATTCTGCCCTTGTTGTCGGTCTTGACTACTTTGATGTCCTGGATTTCTTTGGTGTTGGAGACGTGTGTTCCGCCGTCGGCTTGAACATCAAGGCCTTCGATCTCTACGACCCGGACTTCAGCAATGTCTGGGGGCAGTAGGTTGATCTTTGTGCGGATTAGGTCCGGATGTTTCATGGCTTCTTCACGTGGAAGAAATCGTATCGTAATTGGCCGGCCGCTCTGAACGATCTTGTTGCATTCTTTCTCGATCTCCTGAACACGTTCTGGACTTATCTCCTGAAGATCGAAGTCCATTCTGGCTTTCTCGGGATAGATCTGGCCACCCGTCACCAGTCCTCCATACATATGGTAGACCAGTCCGCAGAGGACGTGGAGAGCTGAATGGTAGCGCATGAAAGCATAGCGTCGTTCCCAGTCAATAGTTCCGTGAACAGTTGTACTTGCCTGGGGGGTCGCTCCTTTGAGCTTGTGTAGGACAATCCCAGTCTTCTTTGATACGTCGACTACTTGGGCTTCGCCACCATCCCAGCTGATCTTGCCGAGATCGTTTGGTTGCCCACCGCCGGTCGGATAGAACGCTGTCCTATTCAGCACGATTGAGTCACCATCTACCTTCTCGACTTGCGCCTCGAATTCTCGCAGGTAGTGGTCTCTCAAGTAGAGAAGCTCTGTCACTATCGACCATCAAAGGTTGGTTATCGTAATCGAGGCTTTTAATGTCGCTCAAGAGACCGCGGATTCAGGTTGCCGCTTCGGAAGATTAATCATCAAAGCGCGCGCAACATCAATGGATTCCTCTTTCGTCTTATCAGCCAAGCCGTCGGCAAGTTTCGAGACATCGCGGAGCGGTTGTGAAATGCGGCAGAGCGGTTCGATCTCGCTCTCGAACTCCTTGAAGACGAAGCCATCTCCGTAGATGCCGTTCAGCATTTCTTCCATTGCCTTCTTGGAACGTTTTGTCACCACGTACTCCAAGGAATTAATCTCCTCAAGGAGTGTAGATAGGCCCTCATCATCCATAGAAAACTGGTGCACCGACCCTCTTGAGATCTCAAAGGCGTTCTTGATGAGTTTCGGTTGATACTCGGTCCGATCCACTAATCGGCGGACTAATGTTTCAGTTTCTAGAATCGGCACCCTATTGGCAAGGCGAACGCGTGGGAGTGAGAGGAGGGTTTCTAGTGGTCGCGGCATTTCAAGCTTGGAATAAGCCATGAGGGGTTCATAAAACGGTTACTCTTGTTTTTGGGGAGAGAAGTGGAGAAGGTGGAGACTACATCTCCATGAAGTCTTCCGCCTTCTGTGGTTCCGGCGGGAGACCCTTCCGCTTCCGTATATCTGCGATTACCTGCATTATCAATGATTGAGGCACCGGCGCCCAGCGAGAGAACTCTAGACCCCAGAAGGCTCGTCCTTGTGAAGCGCCCCGCATCACTTCTGAGAGATCGAATGTTTCCGCCGTTGGTAACTCCCCGACAACGTAGACAAGATGGCCGCGTTGGTCGACTGATAGGATTTTGCCACGCTTTTGCGAAATCACGCTTGTAGCTGCCCCTAGTAGTTCGGGTGGGATTTTGACGGTGATCTTCTGGACGGGTTCCAACAGGATTGGGTCCGCGTTCAGGAAGGCGACGAAGAAGGCTCTTCGGCTCATGGGCATGATCTGCGCTGGCCCACGGTGGACTGGGTCTTCGTGGAGTGAGACATCGGTGATCTTCATCTTAATGCCTCGAATCTGTTCATATGCTAATGGCCCTTCCTTCAGGCCCCAGCGGTATCCTGCGATGATCATCTCTTTGACTTCCTGCACGTACTGTGCGCCCTTGGTCACCTCGACCAGCATGTTGCTTCCTTCGTCAACGCTCCAAACCCCGCGAGCTTCGTCAGGTGGCCACCCTTCCTCTCGGAGAATCTTCGCCATCTCATGGCGGTCTTGGTACTCGCCGATCTTACCTTCCTTGATCATGCTGACGAGCTTCTCAGGCAGCGGTTCAACTTCGATGTAGACCTTGTTGTGCTTGTTAGGTGACTTACCTTCAACAGGTCCAGCAGAGGCGCGTATGCTCTCTCGGTAGATGACGATTGGCTTTGAAGTCACAATCTCGAGTCCGGTCTTTGTGATGAGAGTGTTTGCGATTTCGAGGTGGAGTGTGCCCATTCCTGCTATGAGGTATTCTCCGGTCTCCTCGTTGATCTTTGTGACCAAGTTCGGGTCTTCCAAGCTGAGTTTTCGGAGGAGGTCAATGAGCTTGGGCAGGTCTCGGCTATGCTTGGGTTCTACGGCCATCGTTACTACTGGTTCGGTCACATAGTGAACGGCTTCGAAGGGTGCGATGTCCTTGATCGTTGAAAGCGTCTCGCCGGCCTTAGCTCCTTCCAGTCCGAGGAGTGCAGGGATATTTCCAGCACTGATCGTTCCGATGATTTCTCGATACGGCCCCATGAAGATGCAAACCTGTTGGACGCGTTGGTCCACGCGTGCACCTAGAAGGTGGAATGTGGAACCTTCCTTTATCGTCCCGGAGAACAATCTTCCACTTGCGACAACACCAGCCTGCGGATCAACAACTATGTTCGTGATAGCCATGACGACTGGGCCATTGTCATCACAATTCATCATCGCCTGGCCGACTTCACTGTTAATGTCCCCTTTCCAAACTTTCGGGATACGATACCTCTGGGCGATGTGTGGAGGGGGCATCGATTCGACAGCCATGTTCAAGATGGCTTCATGTAGTGGGGCCCGCTGCCCGAGCTCAGACGCGGTGTCCTTCGTGTAAGCGTCCACAACGTCCGAGAACTTGAAGTTCTTCTCTTTCGCTATCTCCGCGTTGAAGCCCCATCGGTCCTTTGCGGAACCCATAGCGACTGTGTTGGTTGCAAAGCTAACCTTCCACTTCTCACGATATTCCGGTTCCGCGTATAATTCTATCAGGCGGTTGAATTCGGTTATGATTCTGCCAATCCGTTCTTGGATTTGATCGGCGGTCAATCGCAGCTCCTTGATGAGCCGGTCAATCTTGTTAATGTAGAGAACCGGTCGGACGCGTTCTTCGAGCGCCTGCCTTGTGACCGTCTCGGTTTGAACCATTATTTCCTCGACGCTATCCACGACCACGACTGCGCCATCGATGGCCCTTAGCGAGCGTGTTACTCTACCGGAGAAGTCAACGTGGCCTGGCGTGTCTATCAGGTTGATGACGTAGAGAGTTCCATTCCTTTCATGGAGGAGGCTCACGTTTGCGGCCTTTATGGTCATCTGCCGCTTCTGCTCTTCCTCCATGTAGTCCAAGGCTAGCGCTGTTCCAGCCATGCTGGGCGACAGAAGACCGGCGGCGGCAAGGAGGGAATCGCTCATCGTCGTGTTATGGACTACGAGTCCGTTTCCAACGAAGGTATGTGTTTCTGGAACCGATACGTCGTAAACATCAAAAGTTCCCTTAACAGGCCGGGAAGATTTGACCATCACGAATCCTGCATCAGAACGACTCAGTCTTAACCAATGCGAGAGCAAATCTCGAACATTCTGTCTGGCGAAGCGGCTTTTGAGTAGAGTCGACCAGTGGTCTGTTAACTCGTGTCCATAGGTGGTAACCTTGTAAGCTCGCGTGCCCCGTCGGATTACTCCGTCCTGGGTGAGCTGTGCTAATATTCCATTCACAGTGGTGAGGGGCAATCCCATCTCACGGGCGATTTCACGTGGAATAAACCCGTTGTAGACAAGTCGAGTAATGAGGAGCCTTTGCATAATTCTCTTCGTGGTGAAGGAACGTAGGGAACGAGCGATCGAGGCTAAGTTCTCCCGGCTTATTCTGATTCGCCCAGACTCAAGGTCTGAGTAGAAAGGCACTCTTGACGCTGTCCGAGGCATTGCCAAGTGGGTTCTGAGGTCTCTAAGAACTTCGGGGGCTATCGGCAAGAAGCCTGCCTTTCTATCAACCATAGCACGACGGGCAATTTGCATCAAGCCGATACGTTTGTTTTTTTTGCTAAATCCGATGCGCCGAAGGAACTTTACGCAACTCGGACCAGATATCCTTACGATGAAGTATTTGCCCTTGCGCGATAGTCTAGACTGGATTCCGAACCTGAGAAGGGCCATGCAAGTTCTCTTTGCAAGTTCGGGGCTTGCAGTCGTCAGACCTATACATCTAGAGCTTCGCTCAACGTATCCATCGGTGTCATAGAGTCCCCGCAAGAACTTCGCAAGGACGCCGTTGTCCATTACAAGGAAGAGCCAAGGAAGCTTAAGCCTGTGCGACTTGTGGAATAGAGGGTAATTGCATATGTCTTCAAGAAGCTTGATGAGTGTCATTCCTCCATGATGGTCGAGCCTTCGGCCATGTGTCCGCTTGTCTAGAATCAACTTACTCTCTACTCCAAAGACTTCCTTGAGAATCGCTCGGGCGCTCCCAAGGAGGTGTGGGTCGGAGTTGTGGAGTGAAGCGCGCAGGCTTCCATCCCCGTAGAGCAGGCCAACTAGGTAGGCCATGCGCCGAAAATGATCCATACTCTTAGGAAGACAGATTCGGCGCGATTGTTTACCAGCCCGCGCGGTGCTCAACCTGTAATTTATCTGTTCTATTTGGTCGTAAAGCGCGCCCTCTTGCATGCCAAGGGTTTTTGTTAGTCTTACGAGGTCTATTAGTCGAAAACGGCCTGCCTTCAAATTCGCCTTGAACGCAACGAACGAGCACGAGAGGGAGGCCTCTTGATAGACTTTAGCTAGCCCAAGTTCCTCGACTCTTGACCTTAATGCTCGGACACGCAGCGCGGGCAGATAGGCCAAATAGTATGGCTTAGCCGCCAGCTTACTTAGAATTTCTTCCTTCACCCGATTCAGGCCGTTGGGACGTGGTTTCAGTTCAAGGGGGACAAGCAAATATCGTCCTGCCTTCACACGTTCCGCCCGAACGCTCTCAATCTGCCCGTCTTTGGTCAGCGTATAGAACGGGTGCTCCGGTGTCGTTCTTAACGACCAGCCGTTGTGCAGAGTGACCTCAAAGAGCTTATCCGCCTTGAGTTTGAAAACGTTCGATACCTTTCGATCCTTAACGGCCAATGCTGAGACATTGAACGAATCTACCTGGGTCGCTAGGTCGTCGCCGGACTGGAATCTCCGATAGAGGTCTGCAATCGGTACTATCTCACCAGAAGACAAAGGAACAAGGGTCTCCTCGCTCACGCACTTGCCGTGGTCGACGTGGGCGATTATGCCCATATCTTCCGGACGTAGGATCAGGCTACGTCATTCGGATTTGGTCCTTGTTCGCTATGATCTTCTGTATCTCAGTTGTCGTCTTGTAACGGGGCACTTATTCTCAACTCTGCTCCGAATTCGAGGTGGCAACAGGATTCAATCTCATTTATGCATTACTATCCAATTCCGACAGCACATGACACGATTGCAGGCTGGCTGTTCGATGCTACTGCGCGACGACAATTCTTAGCGGATTGCCAATGTTTCCTTCGAGGATTTGAATTCCACTGTTCACGTCTTCCAGCCTCACCTTGTTCGTCACCGAAGTCGAGAGATCAATTCTCCCAGAGCTAGAGAACTCAATCAATTGTCTTAGCTCCGACTTCAAATGGTCATTGACACCGACCATTTCGATTTCCTTTCCGATAATAGTCGAGTAAGGCGATATGTGCAATTCCTCAAGGCTTATGCCGACAAGCACAACTCTACCGCCCTTCCCAGCACATGCGAGAGCATTCTCAACTGTTCTCTTGCGCCCAACGAAATCTATGACAACATCGGCCCCAAGTCCATCCGTGATTTCTCTGATACGCTCCACCACATCCTCTTGGTTGGGATTCACCACATCTCTCGCTCCGAGTCTCTTTGCGTGACGCAGCTTTTCCTCCACCACATCCACGGCGATGATGTTGCTAGCCTCGATGATTCTAGATGACAGTTGGACAGCGTGGACTCCAAGTCCTCCCGCCCCATAGATGGCTATAGTGTCTTCTCGTCTCGCTCTCGCGCGTCTGAGCGCATGAAAGGCCGTGGAAACTGCACACCCCATGATGGCAGCGTGATCGAAAGCTATCGTTTCAGGGAGCCTAAGCGCATTGCTGGCGGGGACCTTGACATACTCGGCGAACCCACCGTCCAGGTCCTTCCCAATCATCTGATATTTCTCACAGTAAGTCTCTCTGTCAGATTTGCAGTACCGACACTGCCCACAGCTCATCACGTAGTGAATGACGACTCTATCGCCAATTCCGATCTCGCGCACTCGCTCGCCCTTTTCTGTAACGACTCCTGCGATTTCATGCCCCAACGTTACAGGTAATCTCCCTACCTTGCCAACTCCATCACGGTAGTTAATGTCGGAATGGCATATCCCGCTCGCATGGATTTTGACAAGAACTTCATCTGGCCCCACCACGGGAACCTCAACCAAGTCCAGTCGCAGATCTTCACCGACTCTGTGCAGTCTGGCTGCCTTCATTAATTCCATAACTCGGCCACTTTGAAACGGCTTAAGCACCGAGATATAACATGGTTCTTACGAAAGCTACGAGGTCCGAGGCAGCGAGGAATGGGCTTCAATCTCTCACCGCTCGTTGTGAAGCGGCAGCTCACACTCGAGGACTTGAGAGGTAGAAGTCTCGCTGTCGACGCCAACAATATGCTTTACCAATTCCTGGCACTTATCCGAATGCGTGATGGGAGACCGTTCACTGACTCTGGTGGACGCATCACTTCTCATCTGGTCGGACTTCTGATGAGGACAACACGTTTGATCGCTGACTACGATATTCACCCGGTATTCGTTTTCGACGGGAAGCCTCCGGAGCTCAAAAGGCGAACGTTGGACCTAAGGCGAGGGTATCGTGAACGTGCACGGAGGGAATGGGAAGATGCGGTTCACCGCAGAGATTACGCTTCAGCATGGTCGAAAGCCGTCACAATGAACTCCCTCACCCAACCGATGCAGGATGATGCAAAGAAGGTCCTTGAACTGCTCGGCATCCCACACATTCAGGCCCCGCAGGAAGGCGAGGCTCAGGCAGCGTATCTAGCGATTCGAGGAAGTGTTTGGGCCGCGAATAGTAGAGATTACGATTCTGTACTTTTCGGGTCCCCGCGCTTAGTCCGCTACGTGACCATATCAGGTCAAGAATTCCTGCCAACGAAAGGAACCGCACGCCCCCTCATTCCCGAATTGATCGAACTCGACAAACTCCTTCGAACACTCAGCATTACACGCGAACAGCTCGTCGACTTGGCTATTCTCGTAGGAACAGATTTCAACGAGGGAATAAAGGGTGTAGGGCCAAAAACCGCGTTGAAACTGATCAAGTCACACGGCAGTCTCGAAGCGCTCCCGGACCGATACCAAGGCGACCTCCCGAGAAACGTCGGAGAGGTCAGAGAAATCTTCCTCGAGCCCGCCGTCACTACTGACTACTCGATTCAATTCACTGGCTTGAAAGAACAGGAATTAAGGAAATTCCTATCCGGTGAGAGAAATTTCTCTGAGGAAAAGGTTGCGCTGGCGATTCAGAGAATGCGGCGGTTCTATTCACGAGAGCGTTCTACGTTGACTTCATGGCTTGCGAAAGAGTAAGGAGTTTGCCAAATGCCCGCAACGACTCCATTCTCCAGGTTCACCGAGACATGCAGAGCCCTAGAGTCGACAACGAAAAGGACCGAGAAAGTAACACACCTGATTGAATTCCTAAAGAGCCTCAGCGCCAACGAGGTAGTCCCCGCAGTCTCGTTCCTGATCGGCCGTCCTTTTCCCGAATCCGATCCACGAGTACTAGATGTTGCCGGGCAGACGCTCTGGAAAATGGACAGGAAAAGAGCACAAGCTTCACTCGTATCGAAACCGGTGACTATCCTCGAGGTCTATGACACCTTCGACAAGATAGCAAGCGCATCAGGTCCCGGGTCCCGCCAAAGAAAGGAGAATTTGGTCGACGCGCTCTTGAGCCGTCTGCCCGACGCGGATGCAGGATATCTGATCCGTATCATCTTTGGGGAGATGAGGATTGGTGCGGTGGAAGGAGTCGTCCTTGACGCAATCGCGGGCGCAACGCGATCGAAACCCGAGCTCGTGCGCAGAGCCTACATGCTCCTAGGCGATGTTGGCGGAGTTGCGGAGCTGGCTCTTTTCCGAGGATCGGAAGCGCTCAGAGAGATTGGTGTGACGCTATTTGTTCCCATCAAGCCGATGCTCGCAGAAATGGCGCAAGACGTCGAAGAGGTCTTCAAAGAACACGACGGCGTTACCGCTCTGGAGTTCAAGTACGATGGGGCGCGCATCCAAATTCATCGAAAGAATGATGAAATCAGAATATTCAGCAGGAGGCTGACAGATGTAACGAGCAGCCTGCCTGACGTTATTCAGCTCGCAACACAGCATGTCCGAAGCAAGGAGTTCCTGATTGAAGGAGAAGTTGTGGCCATGGGCAAGAACGGCAAACCTCTCCCATTTCAAGATCTGATGCGACGATTCAGGCGCGTACACGAGATCGATGAGATGGTGAGAGAAATTCCGCTCAAGTTGTTTCTATTCGACATCATTTTTCTTGAAGGAAAACTGCTTATTGACACACCCTACGAGGAGCGATGGTCCATCTTAGAAGGCCTCACCGACGCCAATCTGCTCGCCAACAGAGTCATCAGCAGAGATCCGGGGGAGGCGCAAAAACTGATGGAAGCCTCAATACAGGCAGGCCATGAAGGTCTCATGGCGAAGGATCTCAAGAGCACCTACACACCTGGCGTTCGGGGCAAGAAATGGTTCAAGATCAAGCCGATTGAGAAACTGGACTTGGTGATTGTCGCCGCGGATTGGGGGTCTGGCAGAAGGCGTGGATGGCTGAGTAACTATCACCTCGCCGTGAGGGAGGAAAAAACTGGCGAGTATCTTGTTGTGGGTAAAACCTTCAAAGGTCTGACAGACGAGGAATTCATTGGAATCACTAAGAAGCTGCTAGGCCTAAAGACTAGAGAAACGGACTACACTGTCCACGTTAAACCATCCATAGTGGTCGAGGTGGCATTCAACGAAATCCAACGCAGTCCACACTATAAGTCGAGGTTTGCACTCAGATTCGCGAGAATTACGAGATTGAGAGAAGACAAACGCCCAGATGACGGAGACACGCTTGAACGTTTGCAGGGGCTATATGAAGACCAATTCAGGTACAAGGCTCTTGCAGACTTCTAGGTAGTGGTTGCGGTGAAGGTTGCGGCGTTATTCAGTGGGGGAAAAGATAGCGCTTTCGCGCTCTGGTGTACTCAGATGCAAGGCTGGGACATAGAAACACTCGTGACCGTGTTGCCTGAATCCGACGAGTCTTGGATGTTCCATTACCCAGCTATCAAATGGACTAGGCTACAGGCTCAAGCGCTAGGTATCCAACAAGTAATGATTTCGACAAAAGGAATCAAGGAAAAGGAGCTCGAAGACCTTACTGCCGGACTTGAGAAGATTGCGAGATCCTCAGGAATTGACGCCATTGTCTCAGGTGCTGTGGCCAGCGAATACCAAAAAACCAGACTCGACAACATCTGCGAAAGCATTGGCCTGAGAAGCTTCGCACCACTCTGGCACAAGAACCAGCAGCAACTCGTGAGAGAACAAATAGATTCCGGTTTTGAAATCATCGTAACCGCGTGTAACGCGCTGGGACTAGACGTGAAGTGGTTAGGTAGGAGACTGGGACAATCTGAGCTAGCCGAACTTGTGGCGCTCAACAAGCGTTATGGTCTAAGCATCGCTTTCGAGGGCGGCGAAGCCGAGACATTCGTTACGGCGGCGCCGTTATTCAAGGGTAGACTGACAATTTCCCGTTCCACGTCGCACTGGGAGGGCGAGTCAGGATACTTGGAGCTTGAAGAAGTTAGGTTGGAGACACCCAACTGAATCGTTCACGCGCCGACTAGTCGAAGCGCCATTTCTTGCGTCTCGGAGAGAGTTTTTTCCAAGCTGAATGTTCTGATTTCTCGATTCTGCATGAGAACATGACCGTCGACGATGGTTGTGTCGACGTTCGCTGACGAAGCTGAATATACCATGTCGGAGATCACCGTATCCTTGCCGTGCAGCGGCGCCAAATTGGGCGCTTTCGAATTCAGGAGGATTATGTCCGCCCTCTTCCCGACCTCAACGCTGCCAATCTCATCCTCAACTCCCAAGGCGCGTGCGCCTTCAATCGTCGCCAAATCCAATGTCTTCTGAGCATTCAGAATCGTTGGATCCCATCTATGCGCCTTGTGAAGCAGGGCACAAACTTTCATGGTCTCAAACATGTCCAATGTGTTATTACTAGATGCTCCATCAGTTCCGAGACCAACCGCAATCCCTGATTCGAACATTTCAGGCAGTGGTGCTACGCCACCGCTTGCCAGTTTCATGTTGGAGACTGGACAATGAGCAACCCCTACCCCAGCTTTGGCCAGCAACCCAACCTCACTTTTAGTGAGCCAGACGCAATGGGCCGCGAGCATGTTTTTCGAAAGCGCTCCGATTTTGTCTAGGTACTCCACAACACGCATTCCGTGCTGCTTCTGGAAATCAGCCTGCTCACGCCTGGTCTCGGCTATGTGAATATGCAGAATTGCCCGATTTTTTTCGGCGAAATTCTTCGCCCAAAGCAACATCTCTGCCGAACAAGTGTAGGGCGCATGCGGTCCAAGGGCAAACTTGATCCTTGAATTGTCCAGCTTCTGAACATAATCAAAGAACTTGCGCGTGTTATCCTGCTCCGATTTCGCTTTGGCAGGATCAAATAGGTCAATCACGCCGTAGGAGAGAAATCCTCGAAGACCAGATTCAGCAACCGCTTTTGCCACATGCTCCATGTGAAAATACATGTCCACGAAACTCGTTGTGCCGGACATGATCATCTCCGCTGAACCTAGAAGAGCGCCAAGATAGCAAGCCTCATCCGTCAATTTGGCTTCAAGAGGCCAGATCTTCTTCTGCAACCAGTCTTGGAGTTGCATGTCGTCGGCGAAGCCACGGAACAAGGTCATCGAGAGATGAGTGTGGGCGTTTATGAGGCCTGGAAGCACAATTTTGCCCTTCGCATCGATCTCAACATCAGCAGAGCTCGAGCCGGTTTTTCCTATTTCTCTGATGATGCCGTCACGGATGAAGATGGACGAGTTGCGGAGTACGTCTCGCTCTTGGTTCTGTGTCACAATCCAATCGGCGTTCCTGATGATTAGCGAAGGCATGACTTTGTCGCGGGATGCATGGGATTGTTTAGTTAAAAGCCAAGCGTTCGGCTCGGGTGTGGCTAAAGATTAGATGAAAGATCCGATTGCAAATCCTATGGCCAGAAGCAGAATCGTTGAGAGTATCAAGATCACGTTCAGTCCTAAAGCCGGGATGAGCTTCGGGATTTGGCTGTGGCTGGCGAGCGTGATTCGACTAGCCTTGTACGAGATCGGTATGGTAACTAAGCAAAGGAGAGTTGCTACAGGAGCCGCCGCCAACACCACCGCGATTAGTATAGACGCGTAAGTCGCGAGGAGCCCCGCCAAGTATAGCCAACGAGCCCTTTTCCTTCCTAGGAGTACTACCAGGTGGCGTCTGCCAGCCTCTTTGTCCACTTCTGCATCGGGGAACTCATTCAGAAACAGCAATAATCCGACGAGGATCGTGACTGGAACGAAAACCGCTATCCCTGCAGCTTCAAGCCTTCCAGTCTGGCTGACATATGTTCCTAGCCCCATCAGCCCGAACCCAGAGCCAGCGACGAGTTCACTGACACCATGCACTCTTGACAGTACTGGTGTGTACAGGATGATCAGCACGAGGCCGTACAGTGTGATAGGAAGAAGCACGCTGAAAAATCGCGTAAGAAAGTAAATGCCGATGAGACTTGCGCCTACTAGAGTGCCGACGGCAGTCGCGAGGGCTGCTGACGGTTTCATGCTGCCTTTGACTATGATTTCTACTCCTCCGCTGAAGGGAGTTTTCTTGGTTCTTGCGTCAATACGAGATCGGTAGTCGAAGTAATTGTTGAAAGCGTTCACCGAGGCATGTGTGAGTACAGCGCCAATCATCACAAACAGCGCGTCCAGTCCATTCAAGGATCGTTGCGAATAGTATGCGGCTGCGAGTCCTGCAAGGACGATAACTACCGCAAGCGGGAGAAAGTTCGCTCTAGTTACTTGGAGAAGATTTTGCATAGCCCGACCCTTCGTTATAATGCAGTAGTCCCTCTTCATATCCCAACCGTTTTAACTAGCTCGGTCTTATCTTTCGCTCGAAATCAGCGTTTCGCAGTCCTAATTGGATTTGATCGATATGAGCAAGGTCAAAGATCGCTCTCTGGCTTCTCAAGGGCAATTGAAAATTGACTGGGCTAGGGAGCACATGCCGGTTCTGGGGAGGATTCGAGCTCGCTTCGAGAAGGAACAACCGTTCAAGGGATTGTCAATTGGGATGTGTATCCATCTCGAGATGAAGACAGCTGTCCTGGGGCAAACGTTCCAGGCTGGAGGTGCCACAGTGGCAATCACTGGAAGCAATCCGCTATCGACGCAAGATGATGTAGCTGCTGCCCTCGCTGAATCAGGTGTGAACGTTTACGCCTGGAGAGGTGTCACGCCCGAAGAACACCATGGTAATCTGATGAGAGTTCTCTCGGATAACCCGCAGATCTTGATCGATGATGGCGCCGAACTCTCGGTGGCAGTTCACCGAGAAAAGAAGGAACTGCTGGGACGCGTGGTGGGGGCGTGCGAAGAGACCACGACTGGCGTTCACCGCTATCGAGCGATGGAGAAGGATGGCATATTGAAGTACCCTGTAATTGCGGTTAACGATGCATTCACGAAATTCCTATTCGATAGCCAGCATGGAACGGGCCAATCAGCGCTTGAAGGAGTAATGCGCTGCACGAACCTGCTCATCGCCGGCAAAACACTAGTGGTTGCGGGTTTCGGATGGGTCGGGCGAGGAATAGCCCTGAGAGCAAAAGGACTCGGTGCAAGCATAGTCGTAACCGAAGTGGACCCCGTGCGAGCGTTGGAAGCGTCAATGGAAGGTTATCGCGTCATGACAATGCTTGAAGCCGCCAAGGTAGGGGACATATTCATCACAAGCACGGGATGCAAAAACATCATAACGGCAGAGCACCTGCGGGAAATGAAAGATGGCGCTATCTTGGCAAACGCAGGCCATTTCGATGTTGAGATAGATGTGAAAGCTCTCCGCAGCAACGCGATTGCAACGAAAGTTGCGCGGCAGAATGTGGAGCAGTTCACGATGAAGAATGGCAGGCGCCTCTATCTGCTAGCGGAAGGTCGTTTGGTCAACTTGGCGGCTGCAGACGGTCACCCCGCCGAGGTCATGGACATGAGTTTCGCGAACCAAGCGCTCGCCGCCGAATACCTACTCAAGAACAAAGGAAAACTCGAACCGAAGGTTTACAAAGTGCCACTGGAAATGGACAGGCAGATCGCCAGCGTATGGCTGGAAAGTCACAGCGTCAAGATCGACACACTCACTGAAGAACAGAGAAAATATCTAGAGTCTTGGGAGTAGTCAAGGCAGAATCTAGCTTTAGCGCCAGTTCGACATGCTTCGATCTCGCATGTTGATAGGATGCTTCAAGCAATTCCTGAATTCTATTCACTCGTTCGCGCACATAACGTGCTCGGAGTTCGGACGAATGATTAGAAAAAGCGAGGTATTTCTATCGGTATTACCAACGTTGGGAGTTTGACAAACCAATAGACGTATACTGCGAGGGCGACACCAGCGAAGGTTGCGAAGATTACTAAGTAATCCGCGGGCCGCATTTTCAGTGTAACAATCGCAGTCCTATTCTCAGTCGCACCGAATGCACGTGATTCCAATGCTTCTGCAAGCTCAACGCTTCTTCTGATCGCCGAAATGATCAATGGGATAAGGATCGGGATGTAGTTGCGAATTCTTTTGATGAAATTGCCCTTGTCCAGTTCAAGTCCTCTCGACCGTTGAGCGTCCACGACGGTCTGGGCGTCGATTGCCATGGTCGGGACCAGCCTCACAGCTGTTGTGAAAGTGAAGGAGATTGAGTACGGCACATGTATCTGTTCGAGTGCAAGTCCCAGATCATCAGCCGATGTTGTCATGAAGAAGAAGGAAAACGCCGACATGATTGCGAAGAATCGAGCCGTGAAGGCTAGCGAAGATGCTAGAGGGGTTCCGAAAATGACGTTCATGACGAATATGAAGAAGCCCAGAAAGAGTCCTCCCCGCATGGATCGGAGCCAGCGGCTCACAGTTCGCGCCAGAAGAATTCCCGGAATCTCAGCTAGGAAGATTATCACAAGAGCATAGAGATTCGTGAACATGAGAGACGCTGCGAAGAAACCCAATGTGAGTATGAACTTCGCTCGGGGGTCGAGCCTGTGAATCGGGCTGTCCATCCGCGTAAACTTGAATCCTTCGACAAATCTCAAAGACAAATTTCCGTCACGACCCTTGTGAAGTTTTACGACCTACCACATGCTTGAGTTTGGTTGAGAGGAATTCCCTTGCTGAATAGGCGTCGATTATGTCAGAGGGCGGTGTCAGATCCTGGAGGGTTCCCATCAAACTGGAGATTTGCGGCATTACTAGTGAGGCCTTTTCAACGAGAGCCGGGTCGGTCAGGACTTTAGCTGATGTTCCGTCACCAATAATCCTGCCGTGCGATAGCAAAACTATGCGGGGTTTGCATTCCGCCACAAATTCCACGTCATGGGTGACGATGACAATCGTCTTCCTTTGCGAGAGCAGCTGCACGATGAAGTTTCTCAATCGATCCTTCTGGAGGTAATCCTGCCCTATGGTGGGCTCATCCATGATCACATGTTTAGGATCCCAAGCAAGTATGGCCGCGAGCGCTACGCGTTTCCTTTCACCCCCGCTTAATACGAAGGGTGATGAGTTGCTATAGCGATCCAGATCGAGCGTATTCATCAAGCTCGTTACCCTGCGCTGGACCACATCTTCCTTAAAGCCGAAATTCCTCAACGAAAAGCTCAGTTCTTCGGTAACAGTCTCCGCGAATAACTGGTGATCTGGATTCTGGAATATCAGACCAACATCCCGTGAAAGCTGGGCAACAGATTTCTCACGAGTATCAACATCGTCCACCGAGATCTTGCCTTCTGTCGGTTTGAGCAGCCCGTTGAACATCTTAACGAGTGTCGTCTTGCCCGCGCCGTTCTCTCCCATGATAGCAACGAACTCACCGTCTTTGATCTGCAGGTTCACTTCGTCGAGAACCTGAGCTCCTCCCGGGTAATGGAAGGTCACATTCTCTACGGAGATCATTTGTTGAGGAGCCTTCTGATTTCTTCTGATGCCTGGTCGACGGTGATTGGGTTTGTCCCAACTGGGAATCCGTCCCCACGGAGGAGATGGAATAGCATCGTAACCCTGGGAAGACCAATGCCGATGAGGCGCGCCTCGTCGCCGTAGACTTCAGAGGGAGGCCCATCCAACGCCACTCTTCCCTTGTCCATGACGATGACTCGATTAGCGTAGCGGGAAACTAAGTCCAATCGGTGCTCTACAAGTACGGTCGTTAGGTTTAGCTCGCGATTCAGCTTGGCTATTACGCGGATTATCTCCTCTGCGGATTTGGGATCCAGGAACGAGGTCGGCTCGTCCAGGACCACTATGCTTGGTCTCATGGCGAGGACTCCTGCAATGGCAGCACGCTGTTGCTGTCCTCCTGAGAGTTCGTACGGCGCCTTGTTCCGCAAACTCGTAATTCCAGTAGCTTCCATGGCCCACTGGACCCGTTCGAGCGCCTCCTCTCGCGGAATCCCTAAGTTTTCGAGACCGAAGGCAACATCTCTCTCGACCGAAAGTGAGAACAGCTGATTCTCAGGGTTCTGGAAAACGAAACCCACGCGAGTTGCAAGTTCCGCTGTAGATTTTCCTTTGACGCTGATACCGTCTATTTCCAGATCTCCTTCAAGATTTCCTGAGTAGAAATTGGGGATGAGGCCGTTGAGACATCGGCAGAACGTAGTTTTGCCACAGCCGCTTGGTCCCGTGAGAATTGCGAATTCGCCTTTCTCGACCGTTAGGTCAATGTTCTCCATTGAAGGTTTGTCGGCGCCCGCGTAGGTGAATGAAAGCTTTCGCGCTGCGATTGCCGCCAAGGCCTGTGTCCCTTTTTTTCCATCTCATTTTTGCGTAGTTACCCTACTTTGAGATGAAGCCTCCGCATAACCATCGCCGCCAGTATTAGACTTTGAGGAACGCGACAGAAACTCCCTCACCATTATCAGAGCCAACTTCAACGCCTCGTTCACGTCGCCTTTGACGCTAGCACCCGCAGCTGTCGCATGTCCGCCACCCATCCCACCCATCTTGACGCCGAGCGGCGTTGCGAGATTGGAGCCAAGATGCATTCCGGTTTCGTCCACGAAATCGCGAGTTGAACGAAAGCTCAGCGTCAACTCATCGTTTCTTTTGCCTGCCACAACTGCCAAGTGAGCCCCCAATGCCACAAGTCCGCGAGCAGCTGAGGCATGATAAGATCCTACCTCAGAGAGCGCCACCAGCCATTTGCCGACACGTTCCATTCGAACTCGTTGAGCAGATTTGACGCGGGCAAAACGCTCGGACTCATCCATCGTGGTCCGAGTCAGTGCAAGCGCGGCTTGAGGATCAGCGCCTGCTTTGATCAGCGCGTATGCGGATTTGAAAGTGCGACGAGTCGCGATCGACATATGTCCAGTCTCAACCAGCAATCCAGTCAACAATGCTTGACTTACAGAGCCGTCGAGTGCGATGCCAAATTTGTCATACAGTTCAAGGATCATTTCGCAGGTTGAAGTGGATGTCTCGTCGCAGAGGACGATTGCTGCTGTTCTGGCATTGTCTGGGTGGGGAGCATGATGGTCAATCATTACAATCGGCTTGGCAGAATCCAGAATCGGTTGTTTGAGCACTCCGAGCTGTTGAAGGGTATTCGTGTCCACAGTTATTATCAGGTCTGTCTTTGACAAGTCAGGTTCTTCCAACACCTTCAACGGAACAACAGTGAGAATCTGTTTCGACAGCTTGCTTACTCCATCAGGTGACGTGAAGCCGATTGTTAGCTTTCGATTTATTTTATGTGCCAGCACGGAAAGTGCATAAGCGGAGCAGACTGCATCTGGGTCAGAGTTTTGATGTCCGACAATGAGCAGAGTTCTTGCTTTCTTGAGCAAACCGGCTAGGCGGGTGTGTCCACGCAAAGATCTAGCTCCTTGAATTTTGCCTCTGCCGCAGAAAAAGCTAGCTCCGTCGCTTCCTCAACTAGAGCGTCCAAGTCTTGCCCCCCGCTTGCTAGCTCAATTGCCACCTCAACATTGACGTTAAGAGGCTTGTCACCAAGAGCCTCAACCATAACGTCCAAGTCGCTGATCCGCTTTAACGGAATCTTGAACAGAAGATGCCGTTTGGCCGCCTCTTCCGCTGCGGTGCAAATTTGCTCAATTTCGTCGGCGGTGGGCTCTCTTTTCAGCTCAATGCCCAATGCGATTTCACTTTCACAGAAGTAGCTCGGCCTTAGGCTGACTGGAAATGCTCATAGAGGCGCGGTTTTCGGTCCCTGTAACCTTTCCTGCAGTTTCTCCTGTACTTCTTTGAGTCTCTCTCGTGTCCGATCTTCTTGCTTTCCGAGAACTGTGACTCGAGTGGTGAGCAATTCTTTGCGTTCTTTGAGTTCTCCCATCAATACTTGCCTGTTTGACTTGACGAGTATGCTGCCTACGCTTTTGTAGACTGGAGTATCGTCTGTTGACTTCTCGAGTTCTGTAAGCGCCTTATCCGTTTCGTTCAACTCAAGTTCCAATTGCTGCTTCTGCGTGACAACTGATTGGAACGTTTGCTGCAGTTGCTGGAGACGCACCAACTGCTCCTGAATTTGTGGTGGTAGCTCAACATCCTGACTCAAAACTGATGCCTTCAAAATTCGCGTAAGCGTGCCTAGCCTTAAGTCGGCGACTAATTAAGTATTTCAGCATCGACGTGAGAACTCGATCTAATCTTTCGGGTTGATGTTCGAAGATTCACTTGTTCTCAAAGAGCTTGACAGTTT
>Ga0209521_10001054_pt1 | contig 22250 bp, 14 predicted proteins | sample Rifsed19ft4_FD_184016 | JGI IMG/M metagenome (GOLD analysis project Ga0209521, IMG submission 184016) | Soil microbial communities from Rifle, Colorado, USA - sediment 19ft 4 (version 2) | ecosystem: Environmental > Terrestrial > Deep subsurface > Rock core/Sediment | place: Rifle, Colorado...
CCTTTCAGGGTGCGCTGTATGCTTCGGTCGTCGAGCGATTTGCAAACGGCGTGGAATTATTGCAGGATACCTGTCCCGGTCTCGTTCAGCAGATCGAGCAGGGCAATTTAGACGGCGAAGAGACGCGCAGGATTTTGGAAGAGGCGCTCCTGCCCATGCTCGAACAAAATATCGATACGGTTGTGTTGGGATGTACCCACTATCCGTTTGTGATCCCGCTCATTCAGCGGATCGTGGGAGACGCAAAGCGTGTGCGGGTGATCGATCCGGCTCCCGCAGTGGCGAAACAGGCCCGGCGTCGGCTTGAAGCGAGGGGGATGAGGAAGGGATCCACGTCAAGGGGCGATATCAAGTTTTACACGTCTGGTAATCCCGAGGCGCTCAAATCCATGCTGCCGGTATTGCTGGGAGAGTCAGGCGCCGCACTGAGTGGCGAAGCCGTCTCGAAGTGTGAGGTTGAGAGAGTTGAGTGGTTAGATGATCATGTCACACCGGCACTTGCGCCAGGTGCAAGTGTTGCGAGGAGGGTTGAGTAGTGGCGCCAAGGCGCCATGTATCGAAACCCGACGAAGCAATCCCCGTGCCAAAGAGGAGATTGCTTCGTGGCGCCATGGCGCCACTCGCAATGACATTAAAGCGCCCACGCCAGCATCAGGCCGAAGATCGCCACGATCACACCCAGATGTAAAAATAAATTGCTCTGCGTAATTAAATTGAGACCGATTAAAAACGGCAAGGCGTAATTGACGATGATTAGCAGGATGCCGAGCATGGGCAATAAACCTTTGCGATGCGCGAAAAAGTCCGATGCCTTATCAACAAGGGTGGAAAGCCATTTCATGATTCTTCCTCTTCTTCGGGTTCGTGATGATTTGACGAAGATACCTGCCAGCCGCCAAATTGCGCCAGCAAACGCCCAGGGATGCGTCCCTGCATCAGCACGCCGCCGCGCCCATGTTCGACGCGTTCGATCTGCCCGGCCTCGTGGAACAACGAGATCAACGCGCCCTGCTGATACGGAAGCCGCACGAGGATCGGCGTATACGTTTCGTACAACTCCTCCTGGATAACTCTCAACAGATCTTTGACTCCATCGCCCTTCAAGGCGGAAATTGTCACCGCCTGCGAATAATGACTCACTGCACCCTTCGCGGACTCGGGGTCGCGCAGCCGGTCCACCTTGTTCAGCGCGGTGATGACGGGGATATGATGCGCGCCCAGTTCATCCAGCGTCGCCTGCACGACTTCGAATTGATTCAACGCGTTCGGATGCGAAATATCCACAACGTGTAAAAGGAGATCAGCCTCAACAAGCTCCTCGAGCGTTGCATGAAAAGCTTCGACCAGCGTTGTCGGTAATTTTTGAATGAATCCAACCGTATCCGTGAAGAGAGCCTGATAACCGCCGGGAAGTTCCACACGGCGGGTGGTGGGGTCAAGCGTGGCGAATAATTGATCGGCCACATACACTTCCGATTTTGCTATTTTATTCATCAACGTGGATTTGCCCGCGTTCGTATAACCGACCAGTGCAACCGTTGGGATGCGTGAACGTTTGCGCTGGGCGCGATACCTCATGCGATGTGCGCGTACTTTTTCCAATTCCTTTTTGAGGTGGGCGATGCGCTTGCGGATGGCGCGTTTGTCCACTTCCAACTGTGTTTCACCGGGACCGCGCAAACCCACGCCGCCCGTCGAGCCTGCCGGTCCGCCGCCGCCGCCAGCCTGGCGCTCGAGATGCGTCCATTGACCGGTGAGGCGCGGCAGGTAGTAATCATATTGCGCGAGTTCCACTTGCAGCATGCCTTCGCTCGTATGCGCGTGCTGCGCGAAGATATCAAGGATCAACGCCGTCCGATCCAGCACACGCACGTTTCGTCCCAATGTTTCCTGTAATTCACGCTGGTGGCGCGGTGAAAGCTCATCATCGAAGATCACGACCTGAGAAAGCGTTTCTTCAACGAGGGCTTTCAATTCATCCACTTTGCCGGGACCGATGTACGTCTTCACATGCGGACGGTCCAGCTTCTGTGTGAGTTCGCCTGCGACTTCAAGCCCGGAAGTGTCCGATAACAAAGCCAGTTCGGTCAGTGAATCTTCGAGCGGCATGAGAGTCTTCTGCTGAAATAGTTCCACACCTACGAGGAAGGCTCGTTCCCGCGGCGGGGTGGTGGTTTGAGGAATTCTTCTGGACATATTGTTTTATGATATGTACCGCTGGTTGAGTAGTTCCGAGCCGCTTCGCGGCGAGGAACATATCGAAACCACCGATATTACTCCTTTGTCCCAAGTGCATCAAACAATCCTGCCATGCTGGGGTCTGGTGATTCCGTTCTGGCAGGGATGAGAATATGGAAGGTGGCGCCCGGACATTTGATTTCATCGTAGCCTTCAGATTCAACCCAGATCGAGCCGCCATGCGCTTCGAGAATACCGCGCGCAATGGGCAATCCCAGGCCGGGCCCACCGCCTTTGAACTTGGTCTTTCCGCTGGAATGCAGCTCCACGCGCCCAAGCTGCCCGAACTTTTCAAAGATCAACGCCTGGTCTTCGGGCGATATACCGATGCCGGTATCTGTAATGATCACCTCGATAAAACCGGGTAATTTCCTTCCGTCAATGGTGATCGTCCCGCCGTCGGGTGTGTATTTTATTGCATTGTTGATCACGTTCCGCAATGCCTGCAGGATGCGCGCCGAGTCTACGTAAATCCATTGTCGGCGGCCATCGGATTCTTTAATCTGCATGGTGAGCTTTCGGTTGCGCATGCTCGTTTGGAATTCAATAGACAACGCTTCGAGCAGCTGGCTGACTTGCATGGGTTGAAAGTTCAACTGGAGCAGATCGTTGTCGATCATCGAAACGTCTATCATATCGTCCACAATGGTGCGCAGACGTTCGATGCCGGTCCCAATTCCTGCAATCAGGCTGTCCAGGCTCATGCCGTTGTTTTCGCGCATCAGGTCTTCCATCATGGATGCGTAACCTTCGATCAACGTCAGCGGAGTCTTGAGTTCGTGCGCGGCCACTGAAATGAACGCGGACTTGCTCTTGTCCACGCGTTGCATTTGTTTCTGCACCTTGGCCATCTCACTGGAGATATGTTCCACGCGCGTTTCCATCTCATAGCGTGCCACCACGCCAAGCCCATATGTATAAACGGGGATGACCGCCGCGAGGAAATCGAGCGCCTGTTGTTTCGTCAGGGTCTCACGCGTCACCTGGATCGTCAAGGCGATCATGTGGTTGATCAGGAATGAAACATGATACAGGCCCTGCTCCAGATCCGTTTCCGTGGAGGATTTCGCCCAATCCAGGAGGATGGAATCCATCCAGGCCGGGTCGCCCGTTGTGATGGATTGCTCGAGCAGGTCGAAGAACCGGGCCAGTTGCTCCTCAAAATCGGCACGCACTTCCATGCCGCGCGCCAGTTCATGCCCGACGCGTTCGATCCATACAGGTCGTATCCTGGCAAGCGCTTTTTGGACGGGTGTTGTTGTTTTCTTTGGCATGTAGATGGGTGTCACCCTGAGGGAGCGTTCCCTTCGACACGGCTTCGCCAGTCAGGGCAGGTGCCGCGACCGAAGGGTCTCGAATGGTGCGATGGAGATGCTTCGTCGTGGCGCCAAGGGCGCCACTCCTCAGCATGACAGGTCTATTTTATCAGGGTTGCCCGCTTTGTTGGATGATCCAGGCCTGCAATGTTTCTCCTACCGCCTGCAAACTTTCTGCCGAAACCTTATCGGGTGTATCCTGCGTTGTGTGCCAGTAGGGGTAATCAAAATCGATGATATCTATGGCCGGTAGCCCTGCCTGCAAAAAGGGCGTGTGGTCGTCCAACATGGAATGTCTGTCTTCCGGAATGAATTTGCTCGCATAGCCCAGGTTTTCGGCCGTCTCCCAAACTTCATCAGTCAGCGTCCGGTCTGAGTTGCGTTCCCTGTAAATATTAAGATCTGCATCACCGATCATGTCCACGATAATGACCGCGCCCGGCTGAAGCGGATTATTCCGCACAAACTCACGCGAGCCAAGAATCCAATCCCAGCCCTCGATGTTTCCGTTATCCTCCGCGTCGAAGAAGACCAGCCATGTGGCCGGGATGTCTTCAGGCAATGTACGCGCAAGCTCGAGTAATACAGCCACGCCGGACGCACCGTCATTTGCGCCTGGCACGTGCTTTTTGTGTTGGGATGGATCGGTATCCTGGTCGGCAAAGATGCGCGAATCGTAATGGGCGCCGATGATGATTTGCGCAGGCTCCTCGCTTCTCTTTGCGACCACATTCCTGATCGGATGTCCCAACGCTTCGGATTCCTGCACTTCGACCCGCCAGCCCACTTCGACGAGTTCCTCACGCATCCATTCGCGGACTTTGGCATGTCCCTCGGACCCGGGCACACGCGGCCCGAACGCAACCTGCGTCTGCACGTTCGCGTAGGCGCGCTGTCCATCGAATGTAACGGGTTCGGCTTCTGGCTGAGTCAGAAACGAAAACGCGTACCAGCCTGCAATGATCAATAATAAGAATCCAATGATCGATAGGTAAAATCTGGCGGATTTATTTGTCATGCGCTTCGACTGCGTTCCCCTTCGACAGGCTCAGGGTTACTCCGCTCAGCGCGAAAGTTAGGTCCGCAAGCGCGCGTTCGGCGTAAGCGCCGGCGCGTTCGCGTTTGCCATGTTTCGATGTGGTATCGAGCGCAGGTAGGATACCGAAATTGGCCTTCATCGGTTGAAAATCTTTCAAGCTGGCATGTGTAATATAATGACATAACGCGCCGAGCATGGTCGTTTGTGGAAGCGCGATCGGTTCTTCGTGATGGTGCAGCCGCGCGGCGTTGATGCCGGCCAGCAACCCTGTGGCGATATTCCCCATATAACCTTCCACGCCTGTAATCTGGCCCGCGAAGAACAAGTCATCACGCTGGATGTGTTGAAGCGTGGGACGCAGGAGTGTCGGTGAGGCAATGAATGTGTTTCGGTGCATTTGCCCGTAACGGATGAACTCGGCATTTTCAAGCCCTGGAATGAGTCGCAGGACGCGCTTTTGCTCCGGGAATTTGAGATTGGTTTGAAAACCAACGAGATTATAAAGACTACCCGCCAGGTTATCCTGCCGCAGCTGCACCACCGCGTAGGGGCGATTGCCCGTGCGTGGATCTCGAAGCCCGACGGGGCGCATGGGCCCGAAGGCCAGCGAGTCAATCCCACGCCCGGCAATGATCTCAACAGGCAGACAGCCTTCGAAGAAATGTCCTGCTTTCACGCCGTTTCTGATCGCATCTTCGAATGAACGTAATTCGATGCGTTCCGCGTTCAATAACGCCTGGACAAATGCGTAATATTCCTCCCTCGTAAATGGACAGTTAATGTAATCGCCTTCATCCTGTTCACCAGTGCCATAGCGTGAGGCACGGAAGGCGATCTCCATATTGATCGTATCGGCATGCACGATCGGGGATATTGCGTCGAAGAAAAAAAGGTGCTCTTCGCCGCTGAGGGCCGCGATGGAACGCGAAAGGGCAGGTGATGTGAGCGGCCCGCTTGCGATAATGGCTGGAGAATTCGGGATTTCTGTTACTTCTTCACGAACGACTTCGATGTTCCGGTGGCTTTCAATCCGTTTAGTGACCAGCCGCGCGAAAAGCTCGCGGTCGACCGCCAAGGCACCGCCCGCGGGCAGGGATGAGGATTCAGCACACTCGAGCAGCAGGGAGCCGAGAATGCGCAGTTCATTTTTAAGCAGGCCAGAGGCGCGGTCGGGGAGGTTCGAGCCGAGAGAATTCGAACAAACGAGTTCAGCCAGATCGTGCGTCTGATGCGCTCCGGTCTGCATGGAAGGGCGCATTTCGTAGAGTCGAACTTTGAGTCCGCGTGCAGCGGCTTGATAGGCGGCCTCGCTTCCGGCAAGGCCGCCTCCGATCACGAGTAAATCAGTCATCAGTTGATTTTACCATTTGCACGGTTTGCCCTCGTGGGCGCGCTTGGTGATGCAGCAGGCACCGGGGACGACACTCGCAGCGGCATAAGGTTGTATAATTAACCCGAAATGCCAGATCACACAACGACTGAAAACCAACTTAAGGAGGCCGGCCAGTTGACCGGTGTGGCCTGGGCCGCGTTTGCCGAGCGCGAGGCGGGCAGGTGGCGCATCCTTACGAAGTATCATCTTGCAAAAAAGACCCAGCCCGCACTTGTGAAGTTCCTCGGCAAGGCGGAGGTGGATTCGTGGTTGTGCGGCGCCTTGAGCGGCGGCCAAAGCCGTTCTGTCTCTTTGCCTCACTCGAGCAAGCTGGACGCAGACAGGCTGTTCGCTTTTCCTCTGCCGGGTGTTTCCCGCGTTGTGCTCACCGGAGCAGATCAGTTGAGCAATGAAGCGCAGCGCATTTGGCGGCTGGTCGCCTCCATGATGCCGGCTCAAGCGGCCACATCTGATCTTTCTGCTGCCTCCTCGGTTGCTGCTTCGTTGCTGGTCCCTGATCTGGATTCGGAGAATCCGTACGATCTGCCGCGTGCCCTGGATCGGGCGCTCGCCTCCTTTGTGCGCCTCGTTTCTGTCCAGGGGGGCTGGCTCGCAGTTCGACGAGGCGAATCGCTCGAAGTTCGTGCCCAGTGGGATGCGCCTTCATGTTCCAACCTTATCCTTTCCATTGAATCGAACACTCTGCTCAACCTGATGCTGCGCAATTTGACGCCCATCGTCGTCAATCGCGGCGATCAGCTTTGGCCGGAGATTCCTCATAAGGGATTAAAGTCAAATACGCGCTTGTGGATTTGTGTGCCACTGATTATCGGCCAGCGATTGATCGGTGCAGTCGTATTGTGGCGGACCAGCGCATTCCAGGGGGATGAATGGAACCGCCTGATAGACCTGTCAACCCAGATTGCGCCCGCAATTGAAACGATCATAACATTTGCAGAAATGGCCGGTCACCTGCGGCGACTGGCCATGTTGAACGATTTCGCCATCACCATTTCTTCAGGCCGCAATCTGGATCAGATCGCGCGGCGCATGTTCGCTTTGCTTTCACGTGCATTTGGGACGGAACTGATCGGACTTTACTTGCTATCCTCCGACAACCGTCTGCTGAATGAGTATCGAAGCAGTGATGGGAATATGACCTCCACTGTGCGCTCTGCCGATGAGCATCCGATCGCTCCGTTACTCAAGGGTGAGCAGAAAGTGCGCCTGGGCGATGTACAGGGGGATGGCTCTTTTCCCTTGTATGAAGGCGCGCTGTCAGGCTTATATGTTCCGTTACGTTTCAGGGGCCAGACAATCGGCGTTCTGTGCGTGGAAAGCAATAGGAAGGACGCGCTCAATCTATACGATGAAAACCTGATCGTCGTGATCGCCAGCCATCTCGCCAGCCTGGCGGATTACACGCGGCTGCGCGAAGAGGCAGAAGGACGTGCGCGCAATCTCGGTCTCATTCATGAAGTCGTACAGCAGGTCATCGGCCTTACAGATCCGCGCGAAGTGGCAGTGATCACTTCCGAATTGCTGGCGCGTTATTTTGCTTATGAACTTGCTGCAGTCTTCATCGCCGACGAAAAGGGGAATTTGACAATCGGCGGCTTTGGCGGAGCAAGCCAGAACGTTGTGAAGCGTGCTATGAAGACCTTTGAGTACCCGGTTATCGGGGGGATCACCGGTCATGTTTTCGAGACTGGCGAGAGCCTGGTCGTCAATGATGTTCTGCAGGATAAGCGTTACCGGCCCATCAAGGGCTGGCAGGCAGGCTCCGAAATGTGCGTAGCGATCCATGAGGGCGCAAAGATCCTCGGCATCATCGATGTGGAAAGCAGTTCACGGAACGCGTTCACACATAATGACTTCATCGCTCTTGAATCGCTCGCAGGTATTCTGGCAAGCGTGATCACGAGCGCGGATCAATATCAACGCCTGCAGTTGACCATCAGTCAACTGCGCTCCACCCAGGTGGAGTTGCGCGCTCGCATGGAAGCACAGCGGTCGGCAGAAAACCGCCTTATCCAGGCTGCAAAACTTGCTGCTGTCGGTGAAATGGCGGCAGGCATTGCGCATGAATTGAACAATCCATTGACTTCCGTCACAGGCTTCGCGGAGCTGGCACTGGAGGGAATGCCGGAAGGAAGTGAAACCCATACAGATCTTGAAATGGTCCTGCGTGAGGCTCTGCGCGCCCGTGATGTGGTACGCCGCCTGCTCGATTTCGCACGCCAGAGTGAAAGCACACGCGCACGAGCATCGCTGAACAACGTGATTGAGGATGTCGTTGCGTTGAGCCGCCATCTCATTCATACCAGCGCTGTGGAATTGTCGCTCGATCTTGAAGAGGAACTCCCCTGGACCTCAGTGGATGTCAACCAGATGAAGCAGGTTCTGCTCAACCTTGTTCACAATGCCCTGCAAGCGATGCCTGATGGCGGGGAGATGGAGATCAAAACTGAGACCGCCTCCCGTCACCATCGCGATTGGGTCGTCGTATCCGTTCGGGATACCGGTGTGGGAATCCCGCAATTGGAACAGGCCCGCATCTTCGAACCTTTCTATACCACAAAAGGCAATCAAGGTGGCACGGGGCTGGGCCTGTCCGTCACCTATGGTATTGTGACGGATCACGGCGGCCAGATTGATGTCGAAAGTCAGCCAGGCGCCGGATCAAAATTCACGGTCTGGTTGCCGTTTTGACCACTTCCTCGCGAGAAGGGTGCTCCTCCTGGCTCGCACTGACAAATAAAAACCATGAAAACTGTTTCAATCCTTGTTGTCGATGATGAAGCCGGCATCGCCTTATTATGCAACCGCATCTTGAGCCGCGCGGGCTATGAAGTTACGTCGCTGACTGACCCGCGTGTCGCAATCGAACACCTCCAGAAGGGCCATTTTGACTTGCTGCTGGTCGACATCCGAATGCCTGAGGTGGATGGCTTCGACGTCATATCCCGCGCCCAAATAATCCAACCGGACATTGCCGTTCTGGTCATGACCGGTTTTGGCACGGTTGAAACGGCCATTCGTGCCTTGCGCCAGGGTGTGGATGGGCTGATCTTGAAGCCTTTCGAAAAGGGTGAGGAACTCCTTCAGACTGTCCGCCAGGCGCTATCCGATAATCAACGCAAGCGTGACACGGCGCGTGTTTCGGCGCTGCGACCGCTGTTCAATGTGACTGAGACCCTCTTTTCTGAAACAGATAGGGACCGGCTGCTCGATTTGATCGTTACAGCCATCTGTGATCACCTTCACTGTTCGAATGTAGCCTATTATGAGGTTGAAGATGGCAGGGTATCTGTCATAGCACAGCGCGGCAATGTCCTTCAAGTGGAGAATTCGAATTTCGCCGAACAGCTTATCAGCCGTGTCGACTCAGATGGAGACCCGATCGTGATCAATGCGATAGGGCCCGGGGAGGCGGATGCGCAGGCGCTTCTGTCCAGGCTCGAACTGGGCGCGGCGATCCTGATACCTGTCGCGCGTTCCAATCTGCACAGTGTGCTGTTCGCGGCGCGTGACGCGCAGGGCGCGGACGGTGCTGAGCGACCCTTCCGCGGTGCCGACCTCGAGATGTTCTTTGTATTGGCGCGTCAGGCAGTTGTCGCGATGGAAAATGCGCGCCTGTATGCAGACTTACGCGATTACGTGCGCCGTGTGGAAGATTCACAGCAGGCTTTACTACGCGCGGAGAAAATGGCAGCGGCGGGCAGGCTTACCGCCTCCATTGCTCATGAGGTGAACAATCCGCTGCAGTCTGTGCAGAATTGTTTGCATCTTGCCGGGCGCGAAGATCTGCCGCCTGAAAAGCGCCGGGAATATTTTGAACTTGCGCGAAACGAACTGGAACGCTTGATGAAAACAATGCAACGCATGTTGGATTTCTATCGCCCGGGTGCGGTCAAGCTGGAACAGGTGGACGTGCTGGGGTTGTTGCAACATGTGTTAAGCCTGACATCTCAACAATTGAGCCAGCGTCAGATTCGTGTGACGACAGATTTGCCTGATTCGCTACCTACAATTCATGCCGTGAGCAGCCAGATCCAGCAAATATTCTTTAACTTGATTTTGAACTCGTTTGATGCCATGCCTGCCGGCGGGGATCTAAAAATCAGCGCGCGGGAAATGAACCATGGGGTCGAGATGATCTTTCAGGATAGCGGGCCTGGAATCCCCGAAGACCGGCGCAATAATATCTTTGAACCTTTCTTCAGCACAAAAGAAGGTGGCACCGGTCTGGGTCTTACCGTAAGTTACAATATTGTCACAGCGCACGGTGGCACGCTTGATCTTGCTGACCAAAATGGATCGGGCGCCTGCTTTAGGTTATTCTTGCCGACGGGAGATGAATAATGAAGTCGAATATTCTTGTTGTTGACGATGAACCGGTCGCTCGTCAATCACTCACCGATATCCTACGCCTTGAAGGATTTTCTGTGAACTCCGTACCCAACGGGCAGGCCGCGGTTGAGTACGTCCGAACGAATGCTGTGGAATTGATCGTCGTCGACCTGCGCATGCCAGGCATGGATGGGCTGGAAGTCATTCAAGTGGTCAATCAAATCTCCCCAGAAACCGAAGTGATTCTATTGACTGCCTTTGGAACGACCGAGACTGCGATACAAGCGCTGCGTCTGCGTGTCCATGATTATTTGCTCAAGCCTGCTCCCCCGGCACAAGTGGTGAGCAGTGTGAAGAAGGGACTGGTGCGGCGTGAGGCACGCTTGAAAGCGCGGGGCGGCGGAATATCCAGCATGGACGTGGATGAAGGGATTTCGGATTTCTCTCTGAAAGATGGAACTCATATCGATCTCTCACGCAGGCAGATTCGCAAAAAGGACCAGATAGTCCATCTAACCCCTGCAGAAGGACGTTTGTTGAAAGTGTTGATCGACAACCCTGGCCGTGTCTATTCACACCGCGAGCTAGTATTGTTGGTGCAAGGGTATGATACTTCCCAGCGCGAAGCGCCTGAGATCCTGCGCCCGCTGGTGAGCAGATTACGGCATAAACTTGAACCATTCTCCGCGCTTTCTGACCGCATCATCAGCGTGCGAGGAACCGGTTATTTGTATGAAAGTGATCAGGAGAAGTAATCAAGACCGCGATGCCAGCGCAGACGATCAAAGACCCGCTGAATAACCTTGTGCAGTTTTCCTAATGTTTATAAAAATCAGCAGGAAATTCAGGTGGCTGCAACCAGCTCAATAATCCATGCGTATGGGCAGGCTGTGTGGCTGGCTTTTCAAACCAGACCAGTAAAAGGCTGATTCCCAATCCGCCCGTGCCGATCCACTGTATGGTCGTCAGGCTTTCGCCCAGTAGCAGGAAACTACACGGGATCGCTACAAGCAGCTCTCCCAACCCAAGCAGCGCAGTTTGCATTCCGCCGATATGTTTTACTCCCAGGAAGAGCATCAGACGGGAGGCGAAGGTCACTGCGGTGAGTCCCAGAACCGGTGCCCAGGAGACATCTGCCGGCGGCCAGCTTCGATCAAAAATAAAATAGACCGGCACGACAATCGCGCTCATGGCAAGCAATGTATACAGTGTAACGGTGGGCGCCGGGACATCATATAGAACCCGCTGATTAATGGGGAGGTGCAGTGCATAGAGCAAAGCTGAAATCAGCATGAATGCCACACCCCAAAAGTCAATTTGTCCAGAGGGCGCCCGGGTAAGGAGAAAAGCTGAGAGCACCGCAATGATGATCCTGACGATGGTCAGCCTGGACAGGGATTGTTTATCAAGTTGAAGCCAGAATGCAACAAAGAAAGGATAAAGCGCATATAGCATCTGTGCGATGCTTGCATTTAATTTGCTGAGGCCAATATAGTAGAAGATGGAGCCGACGCCATTCGTGGCGCCCGCCAGTAGACATCCGAGTAGCCCAATGGGATAGATGTAAAGGAATCGCCTCTTAAATAGCACGATGATCAACACCAGCAGTAACGCCGCCATGCTTGTCCGCAAAGCGACGACAGCATACGGGGAGAATTTATCCACTCCCATGGCGGCTTTCCCAAATACAGGTGTTAGCCCCAAGAAGAATGCTGAGATGAGGGCAGCATTGATCCCAGTATTGCGGCCTTTATGCATCTTTATGATTACCCGATCATCTTTGATTGCAGCCAGGGCAGTGCCATCATTTTTAGCAGTGATGAGTCACCGTCCATGTCGCGCTTTTGTCTCTAACGAATGAGTGAACGAACCTCTTCAAGAAATTCATCGTTCAGGAAATCGCCTTTCTGCATGAGCGATTGAATCTGCCCCTGTAAGCGGGCCTTTTCGTCCACGGTCAGTTCTTTTGCCGTCGCGACGATTACGGGGATATTCGCGGTTTCAGGCTTACTTCGCAATATATCCAGCACAGCGAATCCATCGACCTCCGGCATCATCAGATCGAGGATGACAAGATCTGGGTGTTCTTTTATGACCAGTTCGATTGCTTCAGCTCCGTTTGTTGCCTCGAAGATCTCAAAATCACCCTGTGACTGGAGAATGCGCCGGATGAGACGGCGCGCTTCGGGGCTGTCGTCAACCACCGCAACACGCGGGAAGCGGTTGGGGGTCACATTGTTGAGTGCAGAGAGCAGGCCCTCCTGAGGTGTTGGCGCCGGCTCCCCCTTTGTTTCCAAATCGACATCGCGCGTCCAGCCTTCGCCGAACAGGAATTGCTCCGCGGGCATCGTGTGTCCTGTACAGTTCACGACAACGGTATCGGTTGGTTTGATGATTCCTGCACGCACCAGTTTGAATAGACCGGCAAATGCAACTCCCGCCGCGGGTTCGGCTGAGATGCCCTCCATTTTTGCCAGCGCGTGCATCGCGCGGAATGCCTCTTCGTCACTCACGCTTTCAAATACGCCGCTGGTTTCGTTCACCTGCTTGCGCAACATGGTGTATGTTCGTCCCGGGTCGCCTGTTGCAAGCGTTTCAATGCGAGTCTGTGGTGCCAGGACTGGTTCAGCTTTTTCCAGGCCCTTCTTCCAACTCAATACCATCGGGGCGCAGCCGTCAGCCTGTATGGGTGCGAGGGCAGGGATGCGCTCGATCATGCCCAGTTGCTTCAATTCGCGGAAACCCTTGTATACGCCAAGCGGACCCAGGCCACCACTGACGGCCTGAACGTACCAATCGGGAGTGCGCCATTTCGGCGAATCCTCAGTCGAGCCCGGAGGCGGACCCTGCTGAATCGTGAGCTGCTCTGCGATCTCATAGGCGAGTGTTTTCATTGCTTCGACCGCTGTAACCGTGCGCGCGCCCATATCCTGATATAGCCCGCGCTGGCGCGCGAACTCCGCCGCCACCTGTTTTGCCTGATCGTAGGATCCGGTGATCTTGACCACCTGGCTCCCATACAACGCGATCTCACGCATCTTGACTCCGGGAACGAGGCTGGTGACGAAAGCCCAGAGCTTGATCCCCGCCCGGGCTGCATATGCAGAGAGGGAGATGGCGACATTGCCCGTGGACGCGGCGACCATTTCTGTCACACCTCCCTCTTTGAGTGCGGCGATGGTAACGGCCGCCTGCCGATCTTTGAATGAAGACGTTGGTCCCTGTCGTTCATCCTTGATGAAGAGATTTGGCAGACCCAGCATCATTCCTAGGTTGGCGGCCTGAATAAGAGGCGTGCCACCTTCACCAAGTGTCAATATGGGGTTGGGATTACGAATGGGAAGAAGTTCGCGGTAGCGCCATAAATCAAATGCACGATCTTTGATTTCTGACGGAAAGGTCCTTGCCACTTCCGCCATGTCGTATTCCGCTTCACGCCACTGGCTATTGCATTGCGGACAATGCATGGATTTTGGCATGAACGGAGCGGCGTGTCCGCAGTCCAAACATCTAATTACAAATGACATATCAAGATATTCCTCTTGCGTTTTGTTATGAAAGGAACCGCGTTATGAGCCGATCCGTTTCAATGCATATTCGATGCTTTCAATCAATTCCCCCTGGGTGAGTGAGGCCTTGGTGATGAAGCGCTGTCCGAAGTCGCTTAATTGCTGTTGCTGTTCATTGGTCAAACCCCCGCCGCTCACTACGAGCACAGGAATATCGCGGAGTGTGGGGTTCTCACGCAGTTTTTCCAGGATCGTGAAGCCATCCATCTCCGGCATGAATATATCCAGGATGATTGCGTGAGGCGCTTTTGCGTTGATTGCTTCCCAGCCCTTCCGTCCGCCCTCGGCAAGAATTGGCTTGTATTGACCGTGTTCATTGAGCATCCTTTCGATCAGACGCAGATCGTTGGGATCGTCATCGATCACCAACACATCATGGATCGTTCCGTTCTTATTTAACCGGTCGAGGGCATGTACCAGGTCTTCCTGCAGAATTGGCTTGACAAGATAATCGGCCGCGCCAAGGCTAAAACCTTTATCTTCCTGTTCCATGATGGAACAAATCACGACAGGGTAATCTCGTGTAACGGGATCCGATTTGAGATGCGTAAGAACCGTCCATCCATCCCTACTGGGCATCATGATATCAAGCGTGATGGCATAGGGTTTGAGCTCCAAAATGCGCTCTCTGGCTTTTGAGGGATCCGTAAGCGGCACGACATGATATCCCTGCGGATTCAGATAGCGCTCATACAGGCTAATTACCTGAGGGTCATCGTCAATCGAAAGTATCACTTTTTTGCCCTTGGGAATTTCCTCAACAGGCTGGTGGAAAATTGGAACGGTGAAATAGAATGTGGAACCCTTGCCCGCCTCGCTAAGCACACCGATGCGTCCGCCGTGCAACTGCACCAGGTTGGCGCAGATGGAGAGACCGAGGCCCGAACCTCCGCTCTTTCGCGTGGCAGAACCGTCTACTTGTGAGAAGGCCTGGAACAATTTCTTTTGATCCTCCATTGAAATGCCGGGGCCAGTATCGATCACGTTGATCAGGGCTTCCATTTTGCCTGTCGGGCCGCTCTGGACGCGAGCTTCAACTGTGATCGAACCTTCGTCTGTAAATTTGGAAGCATTTGAGATCAGGTTCAACAGGATCTGGCGAACGCGCATCGTATCGCCGCGCACGGTGGGCATATCGGCGGGGATGCGCTGCAGTAATTGGATCCGTTTTTCTTTTACCAAACCCTTTGCAGTCGACATGACGCTGGTGACCATTTCGGAAAGATGCACTTCTTCGAAGTTCAGTTCCATCTTGCCGGCTTCGATACGGGCCAGATCCAGGACATCATTAATCAGCCCCAGCAGGTGTTGGCCGGCGTTGTAGATGGCTGTCAGATCCTGTTGCTGCATGTCAGTCACAGAACCATCAATGCCTTTGAGGATGACACGTGAGAAACCAATGATGGAGTTGAGCGGAGTGCGCAACTCATGGCTCATGTTTGCGAGGAACTGGCTCTTCATCTGGTCAACTTCACGCAGTTCCCTGAGGGCTTGCTGCGAAAGTTCGTAGGAACGGGCGTTGTCGATTGCAACGGCCACCTGGTCTGCGAGAGACTGCAACACCGAAATATCATCTGGCGTGAACGCGTGCGCTTGCAGGGATTGAATGTCGATCACGCCCACAATCCGTGAGCCGATCCGCAATGGCACAGCCGCTTCAGATTGTGTGTCAAGCAGGAGTGGGTTGGGTTGGTAAAGCGGCTCTCTGCTTACATCATCAACAATTTTGGATTCTCCCGTCTCGGCGACCTTGCCGACAATGGTTTGTGATCCAACGGCCGCCATATATTTCTGCGTTTTCATCTTTTCGCCTGCGGCACCTGTGGCTTCACGCATGACGACATTGAAGCCCGTCTCTTCGATGGTATAAATTGCTGCAAAGTAAAATCCGAAACGCTCGCTGACCAGGTTCACGGTCCGCGTGAAGATCGTGTTCAACTCAAGTGTGGATGTAACGAGGCGGCTGATTTCTGCAGATGCGGCAAGGTATTCATTGCGCCTGCGGATCGCTTCCTCCGACTTCTTTCTTTCGGTTATATCGCGTGCGACCCAAAACGCTTCATTGTCGTTCAGTTTCGAGATGTTGGCAAGGAACCAGAATTTCTGATCGTTGATCGGTAATTCGTACTCGAGCTGGACTGTTTGGCCGGTTGCCAGTGCCTGACTGATTGCAGCGCGGATCGGTTTATGCGTATGGGGAGGCAGGATTTCATCCATTCGTTTGCCAAGGAGTTCCCGTGGCGGCCGGAAGAGCCGGGAGGGATTGGTCGGCGCAATACGGAGATACCTCGTGTCTTTGTCCACCACGAGAACCACATCCTCCATGGCCGAGAAGAGCGCGCGTAAATCCGCCTCGGATTTGGCAAGTGCTTCCCTCGCCTGCAATCGCTCGATTGCGACGGTGACTTGCACGCCGAGAATTGTCAGTATTTCTTTGTGCCTTTCCGTGATGCGGATCGAAGGATTGTACGATTGTACAGCCATCACACCTCTGATGGCGGCTTCACTGCGCAGAGGAACGCCAAGCCAGTCCACGCCGCGTGTGCCACCTCCGATCACTTCTCCGGACGAAGCAAGTTCGGCATAGATCTCGGGTGTAGTCCGTAAGGGCCGGCCCGTGCGAAGAACGTAACTTGCAAGCCCTGTGCCAGGTTCTTGTGGCGGCATTGGCTCATCATATTCATCCACGTAATAAGGAAAGGTCATCAAATCCGCATCGGCATTATAGAGCGCGATATAAAAGTTTTTGGCAGGCATCAGAGTCCCAACTACGTTGTGGACTGTTTTCATCAGGTCTTCGATCCGCGATGCAGTCAACGCAGCATCTGATATTTGTGTGATGGCGGCCTGCGTTAGTTCGTTGATTTTCCGATCAGTGATGTCTTGCGAAGAGCCGATAACCTTAATTGGCCGACTTTCCAGATCGCGTTCCAATTTGAAAATCGAGCGGACCCAGATTATTCTTCCATCGCTGGTTCGAAATCGAGTTTCTGCTTCCGTCTCAGAATTCTCCCCAGGGGCGGCAGTTGCTTGCGCTATCGCGCCAGTCATTATCTCGATGTCTTCTTCGATAATGAACTTTCTAATTGCAGCATCCAATGGTAATTGGTAGCCACCCTCTTCTTCTGCCGTCGTGCCGAGCAGGGAATATAACTCAGCCGTGAGTTGAACTGTCCGATCCTTGAGGTCAATCGCGAAATATCCCAGGCGCGCAATTTGCAGAGCCTCAGAAAGCTGACCTTGACTCGTAGTAACCTCGTCAAATAGGCGGGCGTTTTGGATTGCAATCGCTGCATGACGGGCAAGACTGGTCAGGAATTCCAACTCTGCGGGAGAAAATTCCTGGCCCTGACCGCTACGCCAGACAGCCATTAGACCCGTTACCCGATCCAGAGATAGGATGGGAACCCCCAAAATATGTTCCAAGGGCTGTTCGATTGTCCCCTTAACAGTAATCGCTTCCGACGTAGTGGAAGCATTATTTACAATCTCGCCGGCTCTGCTCAAAACGATTTTCCCGAGGATGCCTTTGCCGGTTTCGAGCGGGTCATTCTTGATCTCTTCTGCGTCTGCACCGAAAGCTGCAATTGCGCGCCAAGCTGCACCCTTTGTCTCAGGTAGGTAGACCGCGCTGCTCTTGGCTTGAAACAAATCTTTTGCGTATGAAGCGATCCGCGTCAGTACCGTCCCCAGATCCAATGTGACAGAGATCTCACGGCCAACTTCTGCGAGGGCGGCAGTCTCTTGTGCGTGGCGTCGGGCTTCCTGGAATAAGCGGGCATTTTCAATCGCGATGACTGCCTGGCTGGCGATTGTTGCCAAAATATCACGATCGTGTTCATCATAAACATGCGGCCTTTGGACATTTTGTACGGAGATCACACCCAGCACGCGATCACCGATCAGCAACGGCACGCCCAGCCAGCACTGGGCAGGTGGATCGTCTTCTTTCAGAGGAACAATCTCAATGCCCAGGGTTTTCATGTGACCCGCTACATCGGCTGGAGCAAACACTGTTTTCTTGCTGCGAATAATGTAATCTGAAAAGCCGCGATTGCCCAATTTACTGGGTGATAGTTGGATGCGGCGGCCTTCTTCAAAAACCAATGGATAGCTTTTTTCCTCAGTTTTGTCATCATAGAGAGCGATGAAGAAATTTTTGGTATCCATTAAGCGGCCGGTATATCGGTAGACTACTTCAGTGACGGCAGAGACTTCCAGTTTGGTGGAAAGTTCACGACCCATCTCATTGAGCACGCTCAATTCTTCTGCGCGAGACTGAGTTTCCTGGAATAACCTGGCATTTTCGAGCGCCAGAGAAAGTTGGTCTGCAACCTGTTTGACCAGTAACTGTTCGTCCTGGCTCCAGGCGCGGGGAGCCGTTTCATCCACCACCTGTAAAGTAGCCCAGTTGTTTTGCCCAGTTTGAAACGCCAGTGACAGAGCCAGTTCATTTTGGGCGGCGCGCTTCACCATCTCCACCGGGCGCGTAGATTGGGAAGCCGGAATTTCAACCGAAGAGGAAGTCTTTTCCTCCATCATGTCCTTGCGCGAGGCGCGTGTGGGCTGCGCAGCGGCTCCTTCCGGCTTGATGTCTTCGAATAATTTATCGAGCCTTTTGGCGATTGGCTTCTTCTTTGGCATATTCGATTAACTCCTGGGCCAGTACGCGGTATTGCTGTGAGCCCCGGCTCGTCGGTTTGTATTGCGTGATGGGCATGCCGGCAATCGGGCTTTCGCGAAGCTTTGTGTCTATTTCGATTACTGTCGTAAAAACACCCTGCCCAAACGTTGCCTGTAATTGTTCAAAGATGTTGCGATGCGTACGGTTGCGGCGGTCTAGTAAGGTGACAAGGATTCGGTATGCAAGATTCGGGTTGCTTTCCTCTCGCACGCGTCGGATGGAGCCCATCATATTCCTTAACGCATAGGCTGAAAAATACTCGGCCTGTGTGGGAATGATCAGCAAGTCTGCTGCGGAGAGTGCATTAAGCGTGATGGCGCCAAGCGCCGGAGGGCAGTCAAGCAGAATATAGTCATAAGGAAGCGGGTCCGCTTTAAGTGCGTTGCGAAGCGTTGTCAGGTAATGACTCCGCATGGGTAAATGCTGTTCGACATTCTCGATGCGCGCGTTCGAGGGGACCAGGTCCAGGTTTTCCACACCGGTTTTGCGGATTGCAGTTTTGACCACAGCGCTTTCGATTAGTATATTGGCGGTTGTGATCTCCGCCTCCCCTCTTTCGAGTCCGAGCGCGAGGCTCAGGTTGGATTGCGGATCGAGATCAATCACAAGGATGCGATGGTTCAATTCTGCAAGCGCCGCGCCCAGCGAGAGAGTGGAGGTTGTCTTGGCGACCCCGCCTTTTTCATTTGAAACAGCAATTATATATGTCATATTTCCTCGGTTTCATGGTCGAGCGGCTCTGTGTCTTTCACAGCCTGGGGAATGACCTCCACGCGGCTTGCACCAAGAGCATTGCGTAGTTCTTCCATCGCGGTCTGAATCATCGTTTGTGGATCGTGAACACTTCGGATCTTGCCAGTAATATCTGTAACCAATCGTTCGCGCTCGGCGCGGCGTGATGTTTCCTCGAACAGGCGGGCGTTTTCGGCGGATAAGGCCACACGTTCCGCCACTGCTTTAATAAGATCGATCTGATCCCGATTCAGAGCTTCTGATGAATGGGATTGCACGACCAGCGTGCCTATGGTTTCACCGCGCAGCGTGATCGGGACTGCAACACGGCTTGATTCCGTTTGCGTGTCTTTACCCGAATTCGCTAATTCGACCGGCTTTTCAAGCGGTGACGCGACGGATAGGCTGTATCGATATCCGAGCAGATTATGTTCAGCGGGAAGGTGCCCCCACACCTCGCGCGTTAATTGACGACCCACTGCCTCTGCCTCAGCCAGTGCGCTTCGAGTTTCATCGAAGAGGCGTGCGTTCTCGATGGCAAGGCTTGCCTGATTGGCCAGCAAGCCAAGCATTTGAACATCTTCATCTGTGAACGCGCCTCTTTCCGTGCTTTGCACATCCAATGCACCGACCACCAGACCGGCGCTTTTTAGGGGAAGCGCCATCTCGGAATGAGTATCCGGCAGTTCAGGGTTATCAAAAAAGACTGCATCCACGCCCACATCCATGGCAATGCGTGGTTCCCCGGTTGCAGTGACATTCCCTACGATGCCTTGTTTACCCACAAGCAGGCGGTGCCTGCGTTCGAGCATTTGCCTGCCACCTGCACTGTTCGTTGCGCTCAACACAGCGTACTCATGGGCCTCGTCAAGCAGGAAGACGCCAACGTGGTAGAAGCCAAATTTTTCACTGATCACTGCTGCAATACCTGGCAAAAGTTCCTGCAGGTCGCGAACGGATGTGATGGCTTGCGTTACCTCTGCCAGCGCCTCAAATTGTGCGGCTCTGCGCTGAATCTGTTCGTTCGCGGATTCCAATTCCAGTCCGCGCTGACTTAGTTCGGTGGTGCGCTTCTCTAAATCGGTTTGAGCATGAGTGAGATTGATATTCAATAATCCCAGTTCTTTCAGGCTGGTTTTGGATCTTCTTATTTCCTTCTCCAGGCCGCCTATTAATAAGTATATAAGGACCGTATTCAAACCAAAAATGAAGGTTATGTCCTGAGCAAAAGCGGTGGGTGGATAAGAGATCGTACTGATCAACCCGATCTCTTCAGCATAAGCCAGTCCAAAGCCTGAGAGAACACTCGCAACTGTGACAACCACGGAGGCTTGCCAGCCAAGCAATAAACCCGCCATTACCACAATCGAAAAGTTTGTTAGATACGATGAGTCTCGAACGCCAGATCCGGCTACTGCAATGCCGTTGGATGCGACCCAGATCAAAACCACAAGCAGAATGGAGGTGAATCGTAAATGGCCTCGTTTTAGAAGTATCCAACCCGCCAGGATCGTGATGGCAAGCGCAATCAGTATCAGGTCTGAGGTATCCAGGCCAGTATATCTCCTGATAGAACGTGCGCCTATTTCATATCCAAGCGCAATGACGATAAATGTCAATGCAATGGCGTTGGCATACCTCGCTTTGCGAGTTTTGTCCTCGTCTTCCGGGAAGACAGGAGGGGCAAATATTCCGGCTATTCGTTTCAACATCATCTCACCTAATGGTAAACCGATCGACTCCCGGTTATCTCTATTTGCTTTCATTCTGCTCAAATTGAATAACCACTTCCGAGCCAGGTAGCGCGCGGCCCAATTCTTCCACAGCAGTTTGCAACACGTTGCGTATATTAATGGAGGCACCAATCTTCGCCGTGACTTCGCCTATCTTCGCCTCTTTTGCGGCGCGACCCTGCGATTCCTGCAACAGACGGGCGTTGTCCAAAGAAAGCGCGGCGCGCTCGATAATCGCTGTCACAATATCCAGCTCATCCTGCTCCCACTTTCGGTTGTCTGGAGCACGCACATCCACCGATCCGATTACTTCGCCGCGCAGTTTAATCGGCAGGGATAAGGAAACGCCTTTGGCCTCAGATTCGGCTTGATACCATTTCAGGTCGTTTTCGCCTTTGAGCTCATCGTTTTTTCCATATAAAAGTGTGGCTCTGGCACCGCTGCGTCGAATGCCAACCAGCTTTTGACTGTGCGTGAACTGCTGCCATCCTGTTTGGACGGACTGTCGGGACAGTGAATCGGCTTCAGCCAGCGCCTTGCGCGTTTCCTCGTATTGCCTGGCGTTCTGAATGGCGATGCTTACCTGATCTGCAAGCGTAATAAGGATGTTAATATCTTCCCGATCGAAGGCATTGGGCTTGGTGCTCTGCACATCGAGCGCGCCAATGAGCTCATCGCCAGCCCGGAGAGGGAGCGATATTTCTGAGCGCGTTTCAGGCAGATCTGGATTTTTGAAGAAAACGGCATCTTCACCGGTATTCAGCGCCACGCGTGGTTTTCCTGTGCCGGTCACAAAACCGACGATACCGGTCTCACCGACTTTTAACTGGTGGTTGCGCGCCAGCATTTTTTGCCCACCTTCACTGTTGGCCGCGCTGAGTACCGCGTATTCCCTGCGCGAATCCAATAGGAAGATGCCTACATGATAGAAACCGAACTGACTGCTGATGGCAGTAGTGATTTGCGGTAACAGGCTATTCATATCGCGCGTTGAACTGATCGTGCCTGCCACCTGTGCAATGGATTCAAATTGTCTGGCGCGGCGCTCATTTTTTTCATTTGCCAATGCCAACTCGGAAGTGCGTTCTGCCACACGCTGCTCCAGCCCTTCAAGTATTCCGCGCAGGCGGGCTGTCATGGTATTAAAAGCTTGGGCGAGCGTTCCGATCTCATCACGTGAAGCAACGTTTGCCTGCGCCGTAAGATCCCCGCCA
>Ga0209521_10001055_pt1 | contig 22235 bp, 20 predicted proteins | sample Rifsed19ft4_FD_184016 | JGI IMG/M metagenome (GOLD analysis project Ga0209521, IMG submission 184016) | Soil microbial communities from Rifle, Colorado, USA - sediment 19ft 4 (version 2) | ecosystem: Environmental > Terrestrial > Deep subsurface > Rock core/Sediment | place: Rifle, Colorado...
CCACGTCCGGCGGGATGGCGAGGACGCCAAGTCCCCGCGGGATCCCGACGGCACACGCGGTCGTGAAGGAGAAGGGGTTTGGCGCAGGACCCGGGACGAGATTCGCGTCCTCCGTGTCCCTTCCAGGTGCGACCGTGAACGTGTACGCGGTGCATTCGAGGAGGGACACCCGACTCCTCAGGATGACGTCCAGGTCGAAGGCGGACCCCGGGAGCGCAGTGAACGGACCTACCTGGGCCAGGTACCGGCCCGCCGACGGGCTGGAGAGGGCGATCGACTCAGTGGACGCCGCGGTCGCGGAGCGGGCCAGGAACGTGTCGACGCCGAAGTCGCACGTGTCGTTGCCGTTCTCGTCCCGCCACAGGCCGAGGTCCGCGTCCGAGGCGTTGCTCGTGAGTCGGACCACGAGGGTCGAGGTCCCGGGGGGAACGTCGAAGGCGATCTCGTTTGGGGGCCTCTGACGGCACAACCATTCGTCGATGTCGCCCCCCGGATAGGGATCGATCGCCAGGGTCACGTCCTTCACGGAGGTCTGCCTCGTCCCGATCGGGAAGGCGGTGGCGGCGGTCGAGGTGCCATTCCAGACCACGGCGAGGGGCATGGCGGGGACGATCGTCCACGCCACGGACGATCGGTTCATTGCCTCGCTGAACGTGACGACGATGTCCGTGGAGACGGGGACGTCCGCCGCGCCGTCCCCGGGGACCGTGGACGCGATGTAGGGCGGGCTGCAGACCGTCGTGAAGGACCACGGGTTCGGGACGGGCCCCGTCTGCAGGGGCGCCCCGTCCAGGTCCCTGCCGGCGATCTGCACCGTGTGCGCCGCGCAACCCGCGAACGGGGTCGCGTGGGTCAGCGTGAGGCGCGTGCCGCCCTCCGACCACGCGCCCTGCATCGAGATTCCCCCGCTCACCGTCCATGTGACGTTCGGCGGGTCCATGGGGGTACTGAACCGGACGGTCACGGGTGCGGCGACGGGGACTCCGGTCGCGCCGTTCGCCGGCGAGGCGGTGAAAACGGCAGGCGCGCAGACCGTCGTGAACGCGAGGTCGAACGGCCCCACGGGGCTCCCGCCCGAGTCGTTCGCGGTGAAAGACGCGGCGTGGGCGGTGCACGGGTCCCATCCGGGGTCGGGGCTCAGGGTGAGGGACCGCATGTCAGGGGACCAGCTCGGGACGGCTCCGGTCGGAGGCGCGATGCCGTACGAGACCGTCGCCGGGTCGATGCCGGTCGACACGCCGATCACGACCGGCTCATCGAGGGGGACGCCCTCGGCCCCGCCCGCCGGGCTGAGGAGAGACAGGTACGGCGGCGTGGAGGTGACCGCCGAGTCCGACGCACCCGCCGCGCAGCCCCGGCTCCCGTCCGCCGCGGCCGCGCAGAGTCGCAACCGCATCGCGGTGACGTTCAGGAACGGGACGGACCACCACCACATCGACGGTCCCGTCGGGAAGTAGGCGGCTGTGATCAGGTACGGGTACGTGGCTCCGCTGTCGATGGAGTAGCGAATCGTCAGGAAGAGATGGGTGTCCGGTCCGTGCGTGACGTTCCAGAAAATCGGCGCCGGCCCCCCTCCGGGGAAGACGCCCCCGTTCGGGAAGATGTAGTGGAAGACGGGAACGCCCGCGGGGAGCGGGGGACCGGGCGCGAGAAATGCGGCGGTGGACGAAATCGCCAGCACGACGGCGAGCCCCGCAGACCGCCCGGACGTGAGCACGGCATCCCCATCTCATCCTCAAGGGGTCGGGCCTATTTGATACGTGCGGGACATCACCGAAATCCGTTCGCGCAGGCTTGATGGTGACGCCCACCATGGGCCGTAGAAGCACCCGACCGAATAGGGTTATATAGCCCCGCCTCCTACGAGCGGCCCGCATGGCAGAGCAGGCCCAGAAGAAGACCCGCACCTCGGCCCGCAAGATCAAGGACCGCTGGAAGGCGAAGGGCTGGTACAACATCCTCGCCCCGGAGATGTTCAACAAGCAGCTCCTCGGCGAGACGATCGCGGACGAGCCCGGGAAGGTGATGGGCCGCATCGCGGAGGTCACCGTCCAGGACCTCACCGGGGACTTCAGCAAGATGCACATCAAGCTCCAGTTCAAGGTCCATCACGTCCAGGGGCAGGACGCCCTCACGCAGTTCATCGGCCACGACATGACGTCGGACTACGTCCGGCGGCTGACGCGGAGGAAGCGGACCCGCACGGACGGCACGTTCGACGTGACGACGAAGGACGCCTGGGAGATCCGCGTGAAGCCGATGGCGATCGCGGACCGGCGGATCCAAACCTCGAAGCAGCGGGTGATTCGCCAGATCATGGAGCGGGTCCTGCGGGAGGCGGCGGCCGCACTCTCTGCGGGCGAGTTCGTGAAGGCGATGCTCTCCGGCGAGCTCTCGAAGGCGATCGCGGTCCGGTGCAAGCCGATCCAGCCGATCACCCGCGTGGAGATCCGGACGTCCGAGGTGCGGAAGGCGGGCCCGACGCCCGAGCCCGCGCCCGAGGCGCCTGCGGAGGCGCCCGCCGCGCCGGCCCCGGAGGCCCCGCCCGCGCCCGCGGAGGCGACGATGCCCGTCGCGGGGGAGCCGCCGGCAGAGGAAGAGGAGAAGAGCCCCGAGGAGCTCCCCCCGGAAGAGGAGCCGAAGCCCGAAGACGTCGACGAGCTGTGAGCGGGCGGCGTGGGCATCCCTCAACGTCGCCGGTAATGCGATTCTGGAGTCTGGCCGGAAGGGGGCCATGCTGGGCTCCGGGTCGCGGATCTCTTGGAGAGCCAGATGACAAGCCCGACAATGAACACCAACGCACCGATGAGCATCAGGAAGGCGCCCACCATGCCGCCGTTCCTTGGCAATGGGAACTCAAGGAGGAACAACAGACCCACGGAACCGACGACCAGGCCAGCTATCATTGTGTTCACGCCGTGCATCGGATCACCCCCACGCTCGAGGTCGAGTTGTGATCAGAAGCGACGACCGATGCGGGGTTCGAGATGCCGTCTCGTGCCGGGGTCCCATCGGAATGCGGAGTCGCAATGCATCCACTTCTCAGCGATAGGCGCTCCGACGTAGAAACGTTCCGGTCCGTCCGTGAATCCCACCCGCCAAATCCTCGACTTGGTCTGCAAGGGACGGGACGAGGACGAGCTGGATTCCCGGCAGGCCGGGGTCCGGCACCACGACCGATACAAGCGCTGATGGGCACGGTTCTCTCGGAGTTTCGGGTCCGCCAGCCCCTGGGCTCCGCATCGTTTATTACGGCCCGCCTCATGGGCCGACCCGTCGGGGTGGCTCAGCCTGGTTGAGCGCCGGACTCATAGGGAAACCGATAATCCGTGACACGCGCTCCTGGGACATCCGGAGGCCCGGGGTTCAAATCCCCGCCCCGACACTCCTCCTTATGCTGCGGGCCCCGCCCGGCGGTTTGACCGCCTCCACGATCAGGAAGTTCGGGAGCCGGAGCATGTCGCGGAAGTTCCGCGGGAACCGCCGCAGCGCCTCGCGGAGCGGGAGCGGCTCCTCATACCGGGACACGAGGAATCCCGCGGCATGGAGCGCCTCGAAGTAGTCCCGGAGGGGCCGGTGGAACCCGACCGCCAGGGGCTTCCCGGGCGGGCCCCAGTACACCGCGACGCGGTCGAAGTACCGGTCCACGACCATCCCTTGGCGGTCCTCGATCCGCTCGGAGTCCGCGGGCTCGATCACCCACCGGCCGGGCACGGGGCCCTCGAAGGCGGGGTGGGTGATGCTGAGCACGAAGCGCCCGCCGGGCCGCAGGACGCGGTGGACCTCTGCGACCGCCTCCCGCAGCCGCCGGACGTCCTGGAGGACGATGTTCGAGACCGCCGCGTCGAACGTCGCGTCCCGGAACCGGGACAGGTCCGCGAGGTCGCCCTGGTGGTACCGGATGCCGAGCCCCTCCCGCGCCTCCTCCGTCCGGGCCGTCTCGAGCTGCTTCGCCGAGACGTCCACCCCGTCGACGCGCGCGCCCGCCCGCGCGAGGCGCCGCGCGAGGTATCCGGTCCCGCACCCCGCGTCCAGGATCCGCTCGCCCCGCACGTCCCCGAGGATCCGGAGGAGGGCGGGGTCGATCACCCACTCCCGGTTGATGTCCCCCTTCGCGGTCGTGCGGCCCGCCCACCACGTCGCGATGTCGTCCCAGCCCCTCCGCACATCCGCGTCGCGGACCCCCGCCATCGGCTCGACGCGGAAGGACCACCGCTCCGGGATCTCCTCGGAGCGCGCCAGGCCCCGCCGCGCCCGCGCCCACGCGGGCCGCGTCTGCCACGGATGGCGGCCGTCGTGCTCGAGCCGGTCGAGGGCGGGGTGCCACTCGTCCCGCCACGGGCACCGCAGCCGGTACGCGTAGTCCCAGGTGTAGAACCGCCGCGGATCCGCCCGGTGCTCCGGCGCGCAGGCCAAACAGAAGAACGACTGCCTCGGGCCGCACCACGCGACCGCGTGGAAGTGCTTCGCCTGGCGGCACACCGCGCACTCGAACCGCCAGTGGAGGTCGCACCGGGGGTGCGTGGAGTCGAGCGCGTGGCGAGCGGGCCGGACCCGGTAGCGGGGCTCGCGCTCGCGGATCAGCGTGCAGTAGCGGCACGGCGGGCGGGCCATGGGTCCGGGCCCATCGGCACCGGGTGGATTATCCTTTTTATAGCCGTTTTTAAGGGGTAGACCCCCCGCGGCCGCCCCTTCACCCTTTCGTGTCCGAGGTCACGACGTCTGGTTCTTCCCCTTCCGGTGTACGGGGGGTCTGCGCACAGTCCCATCGAGGGAATGGCGCAGGAGGTGAGCACAGACATGGCGATCGACACTCGGTCACCGTCCAGCGGGTTCGCGTCCTCGTGGCGCGAGCTCGCGCGCATGCCGACCTACCCGGTACCGGTGGTGCTTGGCGGGTTCCTGGCGGCGTTCGTGGGCATCCCGACCTACGCGCTCGACGTCGTGCAGGCGTCGGCGATCGTGGCCGCGTCCGCCTCGGTGATCTACCTGATCATCTTCGGCGCGATCGGCCTGATCGGATACGCGGTGTCGAAGCACAACGTCCAGAACGGCTCCCTCGTCGCCGCCATCGCCGGCCTGGCGCTGGTGGCGATCGTGGGCGGGACGACCGGTCTCCTGACCGGTTTCCTCCTGCTCGCGGGTGCCGTCTGGGGCCTCTCGGCGAGCCGCTAAGGCGGACGCCCCAGGCCCAGCGACCTCTTTTTCTCTTTCTTTTCTCTTCTTCTCCTGTTTCTGCCCCCCTCCGTCTCGTTCTCGTCTCTGATACCGTCGATTTGGGCAAAGCGTTAAGGTGCGCCTAAATCTCACCGCCCGGGACGGAGGAATCTCATGAACATCGGACGGGGAGTGCTGATAGGGATGGTGGCGGTGGCGCTCGTCGGCGTCGCGTTCGCGGTCACGGCCGTGCGGGCGGACGAGGGCACGACGAGCTGGGTCGCCGTGCTCGCGGGGGAGAACGAGGTCCCGGCTCGGGACACGCATGCCCGCGGGGTCGCGATCTTCCACCTGAGCGAGGACGGGCAGTCGATCGAGTACAAGCTGATCGTGGCGAACATCGAGAACGTGATCGCGTCCCACATCCACATCGCGCCCGCGGGCGTGAACGGTCCCGTCGTGATCTTCCTGTTCGGCAGCGTGGCACCCGGGGGAGGCCGCGTGAGCGGACCGATCGCGGAGGGCGTCCTCACGGCGGCGGGCCTCGTGGGCCCCCTGGCTGGGCATCCCTTCTCCGACCTGATCGACGCGATGAACAACGGCAACGCGTACGTGAACGTCCACACGAACGACGGCGTGGGCGGCGTGAACACGGGACCCGGGGACTTCCCGGGCGGGGAGATCCGCGGCCAGGTCATGGTCGCCGACTAGATCGCGAACTGCGCCCCGACGAACCGCCCATCGAGCTTCGAGTCCATGAGGTGCGGGCAGAACACGTTCGCGGGGTCGTACTCCGCCTTCAGCCTCCGGAGCTCCTCGTGGCGCGAGGCCGGGCCGTCCCGGAACAGCGCGAGGCCGAGGCCGTGCTCCCGCCGGTCCTCCACCGTGAGCTCGGGCCGGAGGACCGCCTCGCGGAGTCGGAGGTTCAGGGCCCAGGCCTCCTCGATCCCCGCCCTCGTGACGGCCGCCTGCGGCCGGTAGTGGACCTCGACGCCGTCCGGGTAGTGGTGGCCCACGGGCCGCCCGTCCGCGCCCGCCATCGCGGCGAACATCCTCGCGAGGACGTCGCCGAACCGGGCGGGGTCCTCGATGATGAAGTCCTCGCACCCCGGGACGTTCACCCGCTGCAGGGCCTTCCCGGTCGCGGCGGTCCGGACCTTCATCATCGCTTGGAACTGGGGATACGTGATTTCTCGATACGCGACCTCCGGGAAGTCCGCGGCGATCGCGGGGAGGGCCGCCATGCCGTCCTTCTTTCCGCGGTACACGAGCACCATCTTGCGGTGGTCCGCGGGGACGCTGAAGTACCCGCCGAGCACGCCGTCCCTCCGGATCGGGTCGTCCGGCCGCACGATCCCGCGGTCGATGAACAGGAACTCCCCCGCGTAGTACCGGCACGAGGTCGCCACCCGCTTCATCAGGGCGCCCATCGTGGACCCGAGGTGTGCCGCGTCCACGGAATCCATCGAGAGGATCGCGCACAGCATCTCGTCCGCCCTCAGCACCGGCGCGATGCGGACATCGAGCTCCGTGACGAGGCCGCAGAGGCCATGGTGGCCCGCGAGCCTGCGGACCTCCTTCGGGTCCGTGACCTCGAGGACGCGGGCGCCCTTCTCCGAGGAGGCGATGATTCGAAGGCGGTTCACCGCGTTCCCGAACGGCCCGAAGGCGGGCGTCCCGCTCCCGCGGGCGTTCGTCGCGAAGTTCCCGCCGAACGTGCTGTACCCGCTGCTCGGCGTCACCGCCACGGTCCACCGATGCTTCGCGAGGGCGCGGTTCGTCTCGTCGCTGGTCCTCCCTGCGCCGACGCGGACGTACAGCACATCGTCCGGCCCCGCCTTCGAGAGGTCCGCGGGCTCCCCCGTCCCATCCACGATCTGGGGGGAGAACAGCCCGCGCCGGTGGCCCCGCGCGTCGCACGCCCCGACCCGCTCCATGTCCACCAGGATCGCGCCGGGCGGCGCGACCGCAGCGCCCGCCGTGCCCGAGCCCGTGCCCCGCGGCACGAGGGCGAGCTCCCGGTCGATCGCAAGGTCCACGAGCGCCACGCACTCCGCCTCGTCCTTCGGGAACGCGACCAGGTTCGGCACGCCCAGGGTCAGGAAGGAGGCGTCCGTCGCGTAGCCGCGGAGCTCTCCGCCATCGTAGCGGATCCCCGCCTCGCGCAGGAGCCGCTCGACCGCCCGGAGCTCCATCTCGTCCATCGCGTCACCCCAGGGCCTGCGCCGCGAGTTCCGTGAGGTCCACGATCTTCAGCTCCGGGAGCGGGTCCACGGGCCTGCCGTCGAGGTAGCACGAGAAGTGGATCCGGCAGTGCGGGCACGCCGTGACCAGATTGCCCGCCTTCGACGCGGCCTCCTCGAGCCGCTCCTGCTGCATGAACTTCGTCGCGGCGTCGCAGTTCGAGTACGCGCCCACGCCGCAGCACATCGAGTTCTCGCGGATCCGGTCCATCTCCACGAACGTGAGGCCGGGGATCGCCTTCAGGACTTCCCGCGGGGCGTCGTACTCCTTCGAGTGGCGCCCGAGGCGGCACGGGTCCTGGTACGTGACCGTGAGCTCCACGGGCCTCGCGAACTTGAGTTTCCCCGCCTTCACGAGCTCCTCGATGAGCTCGGACATGTGGAGGACCTCGAGGGGCCACTCCCCGACGACCTTCGGGTACTCGTACTTCAGCATGGAGTAGCACTCCGCGCAGGTCGTCACGAGGCGCTTCGCCCCGCTCTCCCGGATCCATGCCGCGTTCGCGCGGGCGAGCTTCTCGTACGTCTCGCGGTCCCCGTTCCACATCGCGTCGTGGCCGCAGCACCGCTCCGCGTTCGCGACGACCGGGACGATGCCCGCCGCGTTCATGATCTTGATCGCGGCCTTCCCGATACGCGCGCTGTCGCAGTAGCTAAAGACGCCGTCGAGGTACGGCATGCAGCCCGTGAAGTAGATCACGTCCCCCCTGTCCGCGACCTTCAGGCCGTCCCCGATCCACGCCCGGCGGTCCTGCTTCAGGTCGGGCTTCGCCATGATCTTCGCGAGGACGTCCTTGAACCCGCCATGCTTGCACGGGGCCGTGCGCTCCATGGCGGGGAGAAGCTTCTCCCGCTGCGCGCGGATGAACGCGGGGTACGGCACCTGGGTCGGGCACACGGCTTGGCACTCCCCGCATGTGAGGCACGCCCACAGGTCCCGCTCGCTCACGGCGTCCGCCCCGCCCAGGTACGCCTGGAGGATCACCTTCCGCGGCGAGAACAGCACGTCCACGCGGTGGACCGGGCAGCTGAAGGTGCACTTGTTGCACTGGATGCACCCCTCCGCGGTGAGGACCCGGAGGGCGGGGTCGGGACTCGCGCCCCCGTCCGGCCCCAGGGTAACCTGGATGCCGACGGCCTCCGTCACTGGGCCACCACCTCCCGGAGCGGGCTCGGCCCGAGCTTCCGCACCTTCTCGACGAACGCGTTCGCCGTGTCCGCGAAGACGGAGCCCTCCGCGGCGGAGGCGGCGGTCATCATCAGCCGGCTCTCCCCCAGCCCGAGGGCCCGGAGGACCTGGCCCACGCGCTTCACTTGGTCCTGCGCCTGGACGTTCCCGCTCTTGTAGTGGCACGCCCCGAGGTGGCACCCGATCACGATCACGCCGTCGAAGCCCCGCTCGAACGCCCGGAGCACGTAGTACGGGTCCATCATCCCCGTGCACATGAGTCGGATCACCTTCACGCCCGCGGGGTACTCGAGCTTCGCCGCCCCCGCCTGGTCCGCCGCCGCGTAGCCGCACCAGTTGCAGCAGAACGCGGCGATCTCGGGCTCGAACGTCACGGGCTCACCGCCACCGGGGCGAGCGCGTCGATCGTTGCGACGATCTGCGGCTTCCGGAATTGCCTCACGCCGATCGCGCCCGTCGGGCACACGACCGTGCACTTCCCGCACCCCTCGCACGAGGTCTCGTCGACGACCGCCACGAGGCGGTCGGGGTCCACGCGGACCGCGTCGAACTCGCACACCTCCGTGCACCGGTCGCACGCACGGCACAGGGCGGGGTCGACCTCCGCGACGAGCGGGTTCAGGGTCATCTCTCCGCTCCCCAGGAACACAGCGGCGGACATCGCGGCGGACCCTGCCTGGGCAATCGAGTCCGTGATGTCCTTAGGGCCCTGGGCGCAGCCCGCGATGAAGACGCCCTTCACCGCGGTCTCCGTCGGGTTGATCTTCGCGTGGTACTCCTTGATGAAGCCGTCCGGGGTCTTGTCGAGGTGGAGGGAGCTGAGGATCGAGTCGATCGGGGCGGGCTCCATCGCCGCGCTCAGGACGACGACGTCCGCGGGGATCTGGAGCCGCCGGCCCGTGAGCATGTCGTCCACGTCGACGCGGAGCTTTCCGCCGTCCGTGTGGACCTTCCCAGGCAGCCCGCGCACGTACTTCACGCCGAGCTCCATGGAGTGCGCGTAGTACTCCTCGAAGCCCTTCCCGTACGCGCGGAGGTCGTTGTACAGGATGTAGATCTCCGCCGCGGGGCGGGCCTTCTTGATCAGGCTCGCATGCTTCACCGCGACCATGCAGCACACGCGGGAGCAGTACTCGTGGGTGTCCGGGTCCCCGGGGGCACCGCGGGAGCCGACGCACTGGACCATCACGATCGTCTCGGCGGGCTTCCCGTCCGACGGCCTCGAGACAACCCCCTTCGTCGGGCCCATGTAGTCCAGCATCCGGGCGACCTGCATCTGCGTGAGGACGTCCGGGTGGCGGCCGAAGCCGAGGTACCCCAGCGGCGTCGGGTCGTACTCCTTCCAGCCCGTCGCGACGATGACGGCCCCGACCTCCAGCCCCACGGTCTCCGGCTTCATCGTGTAGTCAATCGCCTCGGCGGGGCACACCATCTGGCACACGCGGCACGCCCCGCCCCGCTGGAAGTAGAAGCAGTGGTCCGCGTCAATCGTCCAGAGCTGCGGGAGGGCCTGCGGGAACGGGAGGTAGATCGCCTTCCGCTTCGCGAGCCCCTGGTCCCACTCCGAACTGACCTGGATCGGGCTCTTCGCGGTGCTCACGGGGCACCGCTCTGTGCAGCGGTTGCACCCGATGCAGGCGTCCGTCACGAAGCGGGGCTTCTTCTCCACGGTCAGCGTGAACTTCCCGGGGGACCGCTTTGCGTCCTTCACCTCCGCGTACGTCAGAAGGTCGATGCCCGGGTGGTTGTACACCTCGTTCATCTTCGGGGACAGGGTGCACATCGCGCAGTCGTCCGTCGGGAACGTCTTCACGGAGCGGGCCATGTTCCCGCCGATCGTCGGGCTCTTCTCGATCAGGGTGACCTTGTGCCCGAGGTTCGCGAGCAGGATAGACGCGTGGATCCCCGAGATGCCGCCACCGATCACCGCCACGCCCGGATGGATCGGAGCGGTCTTCACCTCGAGGGGCCGGAGCTTGCGGACCTTCTCGACCTGCCCCTTCACGATCCGCATCGCCTTCGCGGTCGCCTTCTGGGGCTCGTGGCGGTGCGCGTACGAGCACTGCTCCCGGATGTTCGCGATCTCCAGGAGGTACGGGTTCATCCCCGCCTCCTCGGCCTTCGAGCGGAACAGCTCCTCGTACATCTTCGGGGTGCAGCACGCGACGACGACCCCGTCAAGGCCCTTCTCCTTGATCTCCTTCTGGAGGCGCTCCTGGCCCTCGTTCGAGCACATGAAGCGGAAGTCCGTCGCGAGGACGACGTCGTCCTGTGCGCCCGCGAACTCGCGGACCGCCTTCACGTCCACGACGTCGGAGATGTTCCCCCCGCAGTGGCAGATGAAGACGCCGACCTTCCGCTTCGTCCCCGGCCTGCTCACGCCTTGACAACCTCCTCTTCCTCGAGCGCCTTTGTGACGGGCCCCACGGACACCATGTGGCGGTCCAGCCCGAGCCTCTCCGGGTCGATTCCGAACGCGAGGCCGACGAGCTGGGACAGGTGGAGGACCGGGACGTTCAGCGCCTCGCCCGCCGCCTTCGCGGCCTTCTTCTGGTACACGTCCAGCACGAGGTGGCACAGCGGGCACGGGGTCGCGAGCACCTGCGCGCCCGCGCTCTTCGCCTCCACGAGGCCCGTGGCGGACATCCGGACGGCGAGGTCCTGCCGGACCGTGAGGACGTGGAAGCCGCAGCACGAGGTCCGGCCGCTGTACGTCACGGGGTTCCCGCCGAGGAGGTGGACGAGCTTCTCGATCCCCTGCGGGTCCTCCGGGTTCTCGAAGGCCTCCGTTCCCGGTGCGCGGAGGAGGTGACAACCATAGAATGCGCCGACCGCGAGATTCCCGAGGGGCCGCCGCACGTGGGCCGCGAGCTTCCTCGGACCGACGTCCTCGAGGAGGACCTGGAGGAGGTGCTTCACCTTCGTCCCGCCGTCGTAGTGGCGGCCCGCCTTCGCGAGGCTCCTGTTCACCCGCTCCCGCGTCTCGGTCTTCTCCAATTCCTCCCGCGTGCGGGCGAGGTAGAGCTGGCACGAGCCGCACACGGTGAGGAGGTCCAGCCCCTTCTCCTGGGCCATCGCGAGCGTGCGAGCGTTCAGGACGAGCGCGCCCTCCGGGTTCTTCTCTTGGAGGTTCCCCGCCCCGCAACAGCTCGCTTCCGGGAGGTCGACTAGCTCGATTCCGAGGTCCTTCGTGACCTCGCGGGTCGCCAGGTCGAGTTCTTTGCAGCTGTCGAGCGCGACACACCCTGGGAAATACGCGTACTTCACGTCGGTCCCTCCACGTCGTCGAGAAGCATCTTGATCTCCTTCACGGACTTCAGCGGCCGGCGGCGGATCGCGGGCATCTTCCCCCGCCACGCCATCGCGAGCGGGAGCAGGCCCTCCTTCAGGAGCCCGCCGAGGCCGACCGAATCGAGGGTCACGCGGGCCTCGTGGATCCGCCCGTTCTCCCGGACGGACTCCACGAACGCGTGCGTGTGGCGGGGACCCGGGCCCTGGCGGCCCTCCTTGAGCGCGAGGTTCCGGAGCGCCTCGATCACGTCCCCGGGACGAACGTGCTTCGGGCAGTGCGCGACGCACGCGTAGCACCGTGCGCAGGACCAGATGGCGGGGTCCGAGAGGACGTCCTCCCGCAACCCGAGCCGCACCCTCGCGACGACCTGCCGGATGCGGAAGTCGGGCTCGAGGGCCTCGATCGGGCACGAGCTGGTGCAGGTGTTGCACTGGATGCACGCCGCGATCGCCCCGCCCCCCGGGGTCGAGGCGACTTCCCTCCAGAAGGAGGGGCTGTCTGGCACCACACGTGCGGGCACCGGCACCGCCGCCTACTTACTGACCCTAAAGCGCTCTCTTTCGATATGGACGGGAGCTACATACTGCACTTGTATTCGCTCCCGCAAACGTTCGGGACTTTCAAAGAATCCCGGGGTATATTCCAGCTATTACGTAGCCGCGCCCTCCCAGGACCGTTTCGGCGCGTCCATTAAATACGGAGGTCCGCCTTGAGAGGTCTGTGGCGGCGTCCCGTCTCGTGACGGAGCGAGTACCCCGCCTTGCGTACGGGGACCGGATGCTCGAGGGCTTCCTCCCGGAGCGGGTCCTCTCGGAGGGCCGTCTCATCCCGCTCCAGGCACCGCAGGGCGCCCCCGGCCTCCCGGACGTGGCGGGCGCCCTTGTGCGTGCGCTCGAGGTCTCGTCGACCCCAGACCTCGTCCCGTCCGTGAAGGAATGGCTCGGGACCCGGTATCGGGGTGGGGAGGTGTCGATCATCGTGGACGACTACGCCCGCCCCTGCGCACACCAGCGCCTCCTCCTCCCGACCCTCCTGAAGTGGCTCCTCGCCCACGGCGTGAAGCGGGAGCGGATTTCGATGGTGATCGCGGCCGCGACGCACCGGGACCCGAAGCCCGACGAGTGGCCGTACATGTTCGGCGCGGTCTGGCCGGAATGGAAGGACCGGATCTTCTTCCACCATGACCGGGAGGACTTGGAGCGGCTCGGCACGATGCCGGACGGGACGCCCGTCGAGCTGAACGGCAGGGTCGCCCGCTCGGAGGTCGTGATCTCGCTCAGCGACTTGGACTACCACTACTTCGCGGGCGTGAGCGGCGGACCGAAGCACCTCGTGCCCGGGGTGGCGGGGCGGGCGCTTACGACGGCGGACCACCTCCGGATGTTTGGCGAACTCGGGTTCGCGCCGAACGTGGACATGGGCATCCTCGACGGGAATCCCGTGTACGAGTACAAGCGGAAGGCGGTGCAGACGATCGTCGACGCGCTCCTCGCACGCGGCTCGTTCGTCTACGCGGTGGTCTGCGTCCTGAACCCCGCGTACGAGGTCGTCGCGCTCGAGGGCGGGGAGATCTTCACGCTGCACAAGAAGCTCCGGCACGTCCTCGACCGCGTGTACATCGCCCGGATCCCGGAGCTCGCGGACGTCGCGATCGTGACGGCCCGCCACCTCGGGATCAACGTGTACCAGGCGGGGAAGGCGATCAACGCCGCCGCGCGGGCCGTGAAGCCGGGCGGGACCGTCGTGTGCGTGGCCCCCTGCCCGGACGGGTTCGGGAACGAGGAGTTCCGGAACCTGATGAAGATCGCGGCGCCCATCCTGCAGGAGGCGGAGGCAAAGATCGCGAAGGGGGCCAGCCCCGCCAAGGAGGGCGCGGCGGCGATCGACCGGGCCCTACGGGCCGTCCAGGACGTCGTGATGAAGGACTTCAAGATCGGGAAGCAGAAGCCCGTGGACATGCTCGTCCAGTACCGTCGCACGGGCTGGGGGAACCTCTGGCTCCTCTGTGACGGGCTCAGCGACGAAGAGCGCAAGCTCCTTCCGTTCCGATACATCGGGCAGCGGGGAGAGGATCCCACCGCGCGTCTTCGGAAGTGGGTCGAGGAGACGGAGCGGAGGGGGAAGCCCACGTACCTCGTGGTCGACGACCCGACGTACTGGCTCCGCTTGCGCGGGAGCTAGCCCGGCCACCGCGGGACGACGAAGGGTTAAGAGCGGCCCGGACTTGCCGCGACCCGGTGCATCTCACATGCAGCGGTCGGCGAGCGCACGGTGGAACGGCGGGCTGAAGGACGGGAAGGGCATCGTCTCCACGGCGAGCGGGGTCCTCAAGAACACGCCCTACTCCTTCGCGATGCGGTTCGAGAACACGCCGGGCACGAACCCCGAGGAGCTCGTCGCCGCGGCGCACGCGGGGTGCTACTCCATGGCCCTGTCCGGGGAGCTCGGCAAGCTCGGCCTCACGCCGGAGAGCGTCGAGACGAAGGCCACCGCGACGTTCGAAAAGACGGACGCGGGCTGGACCGTCACCTCGATGCACCTCGACGTGGCCGCGAAGGTCCCGAAGGCGGACAAGGCGACGTTCGAGAAGGCCGCGGAGGCCGCGAAGAAGGGCTGCCCGATCTCGCGACTCCTGAACACGACCATCACGATGAGTGCGAAGCTGATCTAGGTCAGCCCGCGAACTCCATCGTCTTCGCGATCGCGTCCCAGTCCCAGACCTTCTGGGGCTTCGGGTTCCTCTTCAGGTGGTCCAGGTCTCCGCGGGCCGCGAGGCGGTCCACGAGGTACGCCGCGAAGGCGGGCGCGCCCGTGGCCCCGGGCGAGTTGTAGTTCAGGATGTGGTACGAGTGCGGACCGGGCACCTCGATCGCCTCCTTCACCAGAGCCCCGTGGCGGTTCACGACGGTGCTCCGGATCCCCGCCGTGCCCTTCGAGACGAGGTGCTCCTCCTTGAGGGCGGGCAGGTACCGCTGCACCCGTCGCACCATCTCCCCCTTCGAGAGGGAGCTCCACATCTCCTGCGCGGACAGCGCGAGGAAGTCTTTGTTCAGCGCGAGGAGGACCTTGTTCCGCACTGGCGGTTCGAAGAGCTTCTCGATCCACGGCGTGATGGGCCAGAGGAGGCCCTCGTACCACCGCGGGCCCGGGACGGGCACCGCGTTCGGGCCGATCTCCCGCCGCCCGTTCCCGCGCACGATCCAGTGCGGGTCGAGGAACGGGAGGTCCGGGTGGCGGGGGACGGAGTACACGTTCCGGGCCACGAGGTTCGGCACCCGCTCGTCGACGACCCAGTATTCCCCCCGGAAGTGGAGGTCCGCGTACTCCAGGCCGACCCCCATCGCGTGCGCGAGGTCCACGGCCTCCCCGCCCGCGCAGGCGACGAGGTACCGCGCCGGGAGGGCGGGCCGCCCGCCGTCGAGTGTGATCGCGAGATCCTCGCCTAAGGCCGCGACGGATTGCACGACGGTCCCCGTGAGGAACGTCACGCCCATCGCCTCCGCGTCCGCCCGGAGGGCCTCCGTGAACGCGTGGTAGTCCACCGCGGTGTCCGTCTTCGAGAGGAGGGCGCCCCGGCACACGACGTTCGGCTCCCGTCGCCTCATCTCCTGGGCGTCGAGGCGCTCCACCTCGCCCGGGACCATCCCGTTCTCCGCGGCCCACCCGACGTACCCATCGAGGACGTCCAGGCTGGCCTCCTCGAGCGCGACCTCGTACGTTCCGACCTCCTTGAACGGCAAGCCCCTCTCCGCGGCGTACTTCCTCCAGAGGTGGTACGAGATTGACGCGGCGCGCGCGAAGACGCGGGCCTTGCGGGGGTGGAGGTAGAACGGGCGGTGGACGACGCCCGTGTTCCGGCGGCTCGCGTGCTCCGCGACCGCCTTCTCCCGCTCGAGCACGACAATGCGCCCGTCGTAGCGCGCCGCGAGCCAGAATGCGACGGAGGTCCCGAGGATGCCCCCGCCCACGACCGCGACGTCCGCGCGCTCCATGCCCGCCTCAGCCATTCCGGTCCGTCGGATTAGCTTAACTCCAAGCCCGCACGGGTTCGGGGTCACGCGATCCAGGGAACGCCCGCGTCCGCGCCGATCTTCTTCAGGTTCTCGGCGACCTTCGGGCCCAGCGGGATGCCCTTCGCCTTCCGCTCCGCCTCGTACGCGAAGCTCTTCTCGCCGTGGACGTAGATGCGGTCGTGCCCCTCCGCCTTCGGCGATTCTCGTAGCATGCGGAGGAGGTGGTCCATGTCCCTCTTGACCTCCCGCAGCGGACGGAACGCCCGCACGTCGATCGCGCCGAAGAAGTGGCCGACGTTCGCGGCCTTCTCGTTCGCGTACACGTCCAGGCCTGTGGCGGCCCCGGGGAGAGCCCCGCACAAGATGTCCACGAGGAGGGCGAGCCCGTAGCCCTTGTGCCCGCTGAACTCCTCCCCCTCCCCGCCGAGCGGCAGGAGCCCGCCGCCGAGGCGCTTCGCGAGGGCGTCGAGCACGGTCTTCGGGTCCGTCGTGCCCCGCCCCGTCTCGTTGACCGCCCACCCGAGGGGCATCTCCTTCCCCTGGCGGTCGTACACCTCGATCGACCCGCGCGGGACCACCGAGGTCGCCATGTCGAGGACAAAGGGCGGCTCCGTCCCGGTTGGGACGGCGACGCTGATCGGGTTCGTCCCGAGGACGCTGATCCGCCCGTACGTCGGCACGACGAGCGGCGCGGTGTTCGTCATCGAGATCCCGATCATCCCCGCCTTCAGGGCCATCATTGCGTAGTACCCCGCGATGCCATAGTGGTTCGAGTTCCGGACCGTGACGAAGGCCACGCTCGCCTGGCGGGCCTTCTGGATCGCGAGCCTCATCCCCTTCACGCCGACGACCTGCCCGAGGCCGTTCCCGCCGTCGATCAGGGCCGTCGCGCGGGTCTGCTTCACGACCTTGCTCGCATCCTTCGGCAGGATCTGCCCCTTCTGGATTCCCGTCGCGTACCGGGGGAGGCGAGCGACGCCGTGAGAGCCGATCCCGCGCCGGTCCGCGGCGAGGAGCACGTCGGTCGTCACCGCGGCGTCCCGTGCCGGGACGCCAAGCTTCCGGAAGACGGCGACGCAAAACTCCCGCAGCCTCGCTTCCGGCACCCAAATCGAGCCTTCGACGACCTCCTCCTTGCCCATGGCCACCACCCGCGATGTGTCCCAGGAGACGAACCTCGGGCTACAAAGGCATTTCGTATTGGGAGGTAACGACGCCGGCCGCGACGGGATGGCCGCGCCTCTCCTCGTCCGTCCGGAAAACAAAGGGGGACCCGGGGGTCCCCATGGCCGCGCCCCCGGGTCGTGAGAGAGGGGTTGAGTCTAGGGCATCACTTCGCGGTGCTTCCAGATCACGAGGTCCTCGTAGTCCCACGTTCCGTCCTGGTCGACATCCTCGGCGCGGTACTTGATCACGAGCCACGCCTTCACGTTCGGGGAGCCGTCGTCGTCCGAGTCCTCGACGTGGAGGAAGACCGCGTCCGCAGACAGCTTCTCGACGACGCCGTTCGAGTCCTCGTCGAGCGCGGTGACCCGGACCGCCAGGAAGTTCTCCCACTCCTTGTTGCCGTTCTGGTCCAGGTCCTCGTACTCGTACCCGACCGCCTCGAACGTCACGTTCTCGGGGTTGCCGTCGTCATTCGCGTCGACGGCTGAGTACCGGGCCGCGATCGCGCCCTCGTACTCCGGCACACCGTCCGAGTTCGCGTCCCGCACGTGGGCCGCCCAGAACTCCGCCGTGACGACCTCCGCGAACCCGTTCGAGTTCGTGTCGTTCGCCTCGAGGCGGAGCGCGGCGGCCCGCTGCTCCTCATAGACGCCGTCCTCGTTCGGGTCCTCCCGCTCGTACGCAAGGGCCTCGACGAGGGCGTGCTCGGGCGCGTCGTCCTCGATTGCGTTCACGACGACCGCGTGGGCCGCGAAGATCGACTCCTTTTCCCGGATGCCGTCGCTGTCCGCGTCCACGAACGCGCCCGCGACCACGCGGGCCTCGACGAGCTCCGCGATCCCGCTGGAGTCCTCGTCCGTGACGTTGAACTGGCCGAACGCAGCCGCGGCGAACTCCGGGTTGCCGTCCTCGTTCGCGTCCACGCCCGCCACTGCGGCGTACGTGGCCTGGACGAGCTCGGGGTGGCCGTCGTCCGTCGCGTCCGTGGCCATCACCGTGAGCTCGGCGGCCTCGACCGCGTTCTTCACCCCGTTGCCGTCCGGGTCCAGGTACGCGCCCGCCACAATCTTCACGCAGGCGTCCTCGACGACGCCGTTCGAGTTCGCGTCCGTGGCCTCCATCTCGAGGCCGATCCCGCGGGCCGCCTCGGGGTTCCCGTCGAGGTCCCCGTCATATTCCTCGTACGCGAGGAACTGGGCGACCGCGCTCTCGTTGAACCCGTCGTCGTTCGCGTCCACGGTCTTCACGTGGGCGAGCGCGATCCCGCGGTACTCTCGCGTGCCGTCGTCGCCGCGGTCGAACGTGTGGAAGAACACGATCGCGCCCTCGACCTCCTCGGGGATGCCGTTCGAGGAGGCGTCCGTGACGTTGAACTGGGCCAGGAGGAGCCGCTCGTATTCGACCGTGCCGTCCGTGTCCAGGTCGAAGGACTCGACGCCGCCGAAGCTGAACCGGAGGACCTCGGGCTTCTGGTCCTCGATCTCGTCCCGCATCTCGAGGTTCCAGACCGCGCGGGCCTCCACCTCGTGCGTGCCGTCGCTGTCCGGGTCCGCGAAGGCCATCAGACCCTGCTTCCCGAGCAGGACGTTGAACTGCCCGTTCGAGTCGTTGTCCCACGCGGAGAAGTCCCGGGCCATCTTCAGGGAGAACTCGGGGTTGCCGTCTGCGTCCGCGTCCTTCTCGTACGTGCAGAGGCCGCGGACGTGGACATACTCCGGGTGCCCGTCGCCGTCCGCGTCCGTGACGTCGACGACCTCGTACTTCCACTCGCACAGCTTCTCCTCCTCGCCGAAGGGCTGGACCTGGCCGAGGCTCGCGGGCTCGATCCCGGCGTCCGCGGCGGGCTCGCTGAACCAGCCGCCCACGGTCGCGACGGGGTCGCCGCGGTCTTGGATTGTCGCGGGCTTCAAGGCGTCCGCCTGGCCCGCCGCCTCGAAGCTCGAGAGGTTCTGGTCCTCTGCGAGGGCGCCCGATATGCCCGCCGCCGCCCCGCCGTTCGCGGGCTCGGCCATCGGCGGGTCGCCCGCCACGGGCTCGACATCGGCGTCCACGGTCCCGGGCGCCCCGGGCTGCACCGCCGCGGTCGTCGCGCCGCGGGTCTGGGCGTCCGTCGCGCGGGCGTCGCGCTCAAGCTCGAGACGCGCGAGGGCCGACCCGGGCGCGTAGCCAAGGATCTGCGAGTATTCGCTGTTCCCCGCCAGGCGGGAGTTCAGGGGCCCGCCCGGTCGGAGCACGATCACCACTGCTGCCACGGACAGGGCCACCACGAGAAGGAACGCGATCGCCTGTCCCCGCGCACGACGCACATTGTGGGGTTGCATGCCGATTCACCACGGGAACCCATACCGGGGCGGTGGGGGATATCCGGACGCGGAACTGTGTTACCGATTGTCTTATATAGGGACAGGCTCGGGCACGTTGGCGCATCGTTTGGACTCAGGGACCGGCCCGCCCAAAACCCGCCCGCGGTGAGTACAAGTTAATATAGTACACGAACTCATACCATGGACCGATGCAGGCGCTCCCAATGCCTCCGAAGCTCCGCCGGAAGGGGCCGACGCTCGAGACCCTCCACATGGTGGAGTCGGTGCTCCGCAAGTCCGAGGAGCCCCTGAGCCTCAACAGGATCAAGAGCATGCTCCCAAGGAAGGTGATGCACTCGACCCTCCGGGAGGCCATCGAGCACTACAAGCGGCTGGGCTGCGTGACAGAGGGGTCGAAGGGCGTCCTGTGGACCCTGAACGTCGACCCGGAGTTCTGGAAGGTCGTCCGGGCGTGGGAGGGCCGGTGACCTGGCGCGCTTCACCCCGAGTGGCGTCCGGATGGGGCCTCGCGCGGTTGCCGCCGAGAAGGTTCTCCAGCCCAAGCAGCGCAGGAAACTCGAATGGTGGATTGCCCGCCTGAAGCAGGATGCCTTCGCGGGAGACCAGATTCCGAAGGCCCGCATCCCTCCCCGGCTCGCGGCGCGAAGCGGGCTCCCCGCGGGAATCTCGAACGCTTGGAGGTTCGAGTTGCCCCTCGCCTACCGCGGCGTCTACACGATCCAGTCTACGCCGGGTCTTGGCGCGATGGTCCTGATCCTCGAGATTCTGTCCCACAAGGAGTACGATCGGCTTTTCGGATACCGCTAGGTACTGACCCGCCCGCCGCTCGCATCGGCCGTGTTGTGGGGCCACGTCGATGACCAGGCTGGCTCGACGGGCGGGGCGCCCGCCAACCTGTTAAGTAGCGTCCTCCGCATCGCCCGCCGGAGCGGAATGCCGTCCCGGCCGTACAAGGACTTCGTGATCTACGGCTGCTTCGTGCTGAACCGCCTCGTCGCGGAGCTCGACATCGACCTGTACCAGGACGGGCTCGAGGCGAAGATCGACGCCATCCTGGCGGGGCGCGGGGCGAGCGTCTCGAAGGAGGAGGTGAAGCGCGAGATCCGCTCGAACCACGTGATGACGAACAAAGTGATTGAGGCCCTCGTGAAGGACGGGCTCGTCGTCGTGACGCAGGAGGAGGGTCGGTACCGAATCGCGATCACGAGGGCGGGCATCCTGCACATCCGGAAGTACAACGAGTTCTACCGCCGCATCTACCAGGAGCAGATCCGCGACCACTACCGGTTCCGGCCCCCGCCGTACGGGCTGCGGGACTAGCCCCGCAAGCTTCATGGCGGGCCCGCGATTCCGGCCCGCGTGCCCTACTTCTCGGGCGAGACCGGGCGCCTGCGGCGGGCAATCCTCGATCTCGCCTGGCCCGTGATCATCGCGAACTTCCTGCAGGTCCTCACGACGACCGTGGACCTGATCATGGTCGGCCGCCTCGGGGTCGCGGACATCGCGGCGGTGGGCATCGGCGGGAACCTCGTGTTCTTCGCCCAGACCGTGATGATCGGGGTCACGGCGGGGACAATCGCCCTCGTTGCGCGGTCCATCGGCGCGAAGGACCCGAAGGGGGCGGACCACGTCCTCTTCCAGAGCATCGTCGCGGGCGTGCTGCTCTCCATCCCCGTCGTCGTGATCGGCTGGGTGTTCGCGCCCGCCATCGTCGCGCCGTTCTCCCCGACGTCGGACATCCAGGACCTCTCCGCGGGCTTCGTGTCGATTATCTTCACGTCCCTCCCGTTCCAGTTCATCATCTTCCTCTCGACCTCGGCCCTCCGCGCGGCGGGCGACACGAAGACCCCGCTGATCATTGGCGGGATCGAGAACGTCGTGAACTTCGCAATCAATGTGAACCTGATCTTCGGGAACTTCGGGTTCCCCGCCCTCGGCGTCCGCGGGGCCGCGATCGGCACCGCGATCTCGTACTTCACGGGGGCGATGCTCTTCCTGGGGCTGTTCGTGGACCGGCGGGTGCGGCTCGGCATCCACTGGGAGCGGCCCGTGGCGAACTGGCCTACGATCCGCCGCATCCTGCGGATCGGCGTCCCCGCGGCGCTGGAGCAGTTCGCGTTCCAGATTGGTCTCCTCGTGTGGATCGTGATGGTCGTCGGGTTCGGGGAGGACGCGGTCGCCGCCCACCAAATCGGGCTCCGCGTCCAGTCGTTCGTGTTCATGCCCGGGCTCGGGATGAGCATCGCGTCCACCGCCCTCGTGGGCCAGAACCTGGGGGCGAAGCTGCCGCACGTCGCGGACCGGAGCGCCCGGGAGGCGACGAAGATGTCGATCCTCATCATGGGGGCGCTCGCGCTGTTCAACTTCGCGTTCGCGCCATGGATCGCGTACGCCTTCGTCGGCGCGGGGGAAGCCCACGACCTCAGCGTGCTGTTCATCCGGATCCACGCGACGTCGATTCCGGCGGTCGGGCTGTTCTTCACGCTGTCCGGGGCGCTCCGCGGGGCGGGGGACACCAGGTGGCCCCTGTACGCGTCCCTGGCGGGGACGTACCTCGTGCGGCTCCCGCTCTCCGCGATCCTCGGGTACTCGCTCGGCCTCGGCATCGCGGGCGTGTGGGTCGCGCTGCCCGTCGAGTACTACCTGCGGTCCGTCATCGTCGTCCAGCGGTTCAACGAGGGCGCTTGGAAGGCCACGGTCGTGTGACCGTCAGCCCGCCTGGGGCAGGGCCGCCGCACCCGCAATCTCCGTGACGTACGGGATGAAGTCGTACGTGCCGTCGGGCGTTTCCGCGATCGACTCGAGGGAGCACGAGAACACGGTCCCGAGGCGGGTCGTCCGCACGACCTC
>Ga0209521_10001056_pt1 | contig 22212 bp, 20 predicted proteins | sample Rifsed19ft4_FD_184016 | JGI IMG/M metagenome (GOLD analysis project Ga0209521, IMG submission 184016) | Soil microbial communities from Rifle, Colorado, USA - sediment 19ft 4 (version 2) | ecosystem: Environmental > Terrestrial > Deep subsurface > Rock core/Sediment | place: Rifle, Colorado...
GACGTCGAAGAGCGGGAGCTCAAGTCGGTCTACGATTCGAAGAAGTTCTATTACGAAGAAGGCGAGCACGCGCCTCCGGGCAAGGGAGTGAGTCGGGAGGAGCTCGAAGAGTTGGAGCGACAATTCTTCCCCGCCCGCGAGCGGCGTATCGCTCTCGACTATGAGATCGGTGAGCTCGATCGAGAGCTTCGCGAGATCCGAGCCGAACGAACCACGATAGAAGCGGAGCGCCGATCACTCACCGAGCGCATCGATCTCATCCGGCGGAGACTTTCGACCATCCAGCCCAGCTTCCCCAACTTCTTCCGCAATCTTCCCTTGGTCGATTTCATCGATCCGTCCATCGAGATCCGGCAGGTTCTCGTGCAAAACGTGACCGAGGATTTGAACTTCATACAAGTGCCACGGGTCGACCGATGCATGACCTGCCATCTCGGTATCGACAACCCGGACTATTCCGACGCCCCTCAACCCTTTAGGACCCATCCGGCGCTGGAGCTTTATCTGAGTAGGGAGTCGCCCCATCCGATAGACAATTTCGGTTGTACGGGCTGCCACGGGGGCCGAGGGCGGGCCACTACCTTCAGTCGGGTGACGCACACTCCTCGCGACGACGCACAAAGGGCCGAGTGGGAGGAAACGTACGACTGGGTCGAAGATCACCACTGGGATCAGCCCATGCACCCGGCGGATTTTTCGGAGTCCGGGTGCTTGAAGTGCCACTCCGACACGGTGAACGTGCCGAGGGCAGACGACTTCAATCGGGGTCGCACTCTCTACGAGAAGGCGGGTTGCTGGGGATGTCATAACACCCGTGGGTTCGAGGAACGACGAAAGGTTGGACCCGATCTCGCTCACCTCGTTTCCAAGACCACCCCGGAATGGGCGGCGCGGTGGGTCAAGAATCCGAAGAGCTTCAAGCCTTCGACCTTCATGCCTCGTTTCTGGAACCTCGAGAACAACCTCGACGCCGACGTGGGGGCGCGCAACGACACCGAGGTGGCGGCGCTTGTCGCCTATGTATTCGAGAAGTCGGAGCCCATAGAGTACGGCCCGGTTCCCAACGGGGACGCCGAGCGAGGAAGGGGGCTGGTGGAATCGGTAGGTTGCCTCGGTTGCCACATCACCGATGAGGCAGAGGCCGCGCAGGTTCCTCTCCAGCGTCGTCACGGTCCCAGCCTGGCAGGCCTGGGAAGCAAGGTGAACCGAGAGTTCTTGTTCAATTGGGTCAAGAACCCCAAGCACTACTGGCCGGACACCTTCATGCCCAACCTCCGGCTGACGGATCAGGAAGCGGCGGACGTGACCTCCTATCTGATGACTCTCCGCAACCCCGAGTTCGAGAGTCAACTGGTGCCGCAAGCAGATCCTGCCGCCTTGGACGAGATCGCGCTCGAGTTCCTGCGTACTCGCTTGCCGGATCAGCTCGCGCAGGAGCGGTTGGACTCCATGCCCGCGGAGGAGAAGCTTACCTACTCCGGTGAGAACCTCATTCGTCGGTACGGTTGTTTCGGCTGCCACGAAATCAGCGGTTTCGAGAACGCCCAGAAGATCGGAGTCGATTTGTCCGACTGGGGCTCCAAGATGGTGACCCGGCTCGATTTCGGTTACATCGATATCGATCACACGCGACGCGCCTGGCTGGGACAGAAACTCAACGAGCCGCGTAGCTTCGACCGAGGAAAAGTCAAGCTGCCGGCGGAGAAGCTCCGCATGCCCTACTTCGGCTTCAGCGAGGAGCAAGTCGATGACGTGGCCAGGAATATTCTGGCCCAGGTGCGTGACGAGTTTCCTCTGGAAGCGGTAAAGCGACTGGACGCCGCCGAAACGGTGGCGGAGCGCGGCCGAAAGATTATCCACGAGTTCAACTGCAAGGGTTGTCACATCATCGACGGCGAGGGCGGCGCCATTTACGAGACGATTGAGGATCCCGGAATGCGCCCGCCGAACTTGAATACTCAGGGTCTCAAGACCAAGGCCGATTGGCTCTTCCATTTTCTCAAAGAGCCATCCACGGTTCGTTTCTGGCTCAATGTACGCATGCCGACGTTCCAGTTTGCCGACGATCAGGCCAACACGCTGGTACGTGCCTTCATGGCCATGGAGAACGCCGATCCCTTCCAGACCGACGACCAACCGGTGGATCCGGAGCTCTTGTCTCAGGGGCAGGCGTTGACCGCTCGTCTCCGCTGCGAGCAATGTCACATTCCCTCAGCGGCGGGAACGATGTCGGCCTCTCAGTTGGCACCGAGCTTCCGGCTGTCACCCGATCGCCTGCGGCCCGAGTGGATCGCCCGGTGGCTGGCGGATCCTCAGGCCATGGCTCCTGGAACGCAGATGCCGCAGTTCTGGCCGGTCGATAACGATGGGAAAGTCATCACGCCCGTTCCCGAGTACCTGGGTGGCGACCCGATGAGGCAGATGGAGGCCATCGCGGCTTACCTCGTGCGGTATGGCCGCTAAGGTCCTTCGGGTACGGAGTCGCATTTGGCGCAAGGCGCCAAACGTAGTAGAAACTTCGCTGCGCCCGGTTCCACGCCTTCCTTGCAACCGAAGTGGTCGATTGTTGACAATCCAATCGTGACGAGGACATTCGATGGAAGCTAATTCAGCGCCGCACTCGAGATCGGTTCAGGGGCTCATGATGGCGGCTGCCATTTGGGGCATCGTCTTTGTAAGCGTCGCCTTTTTCTTCAAGTGGGGGATGCCGGAGCTAGCATCCAACCGGGGGGGGCTCGACAGTCTCTACTACGTGATTCTTGGGATTACCGGGGTCGCTTACATAGTCGTTCAGTTGCTGCTGGGCTTTTACATATGGAAGTACTCGGACCGGCCCGGTGCGGAAGGGGTCTATTGGCACGACAGCCACAAAATGGAAGTGGGCTGGACGGTAGGAACGGCCGCCATCCTCATCCCCATCGTCATGATCGGACTCCGGCTGTGGAGTGGAGTCTTTTCGCCGCCGCCGCCGAACGCCGTTGAAGTGGAGGTGGTGGGCGCCCAGTTCCAGTGGGACATGCGATATCCCGGCCCGGACGGCGTTTTCGGGCGTGTCCGTCCCGAGCTCATTTCGCTCGAGAATCTTCTGGGGGTCGACCCGGACGACCCGGCTTCTGCCGACGACTTCTCCCTGACGAACCAACTGGTTCTTCCCGTGGATCGGCCGGTGGTGCTCCACCTTCGGTCCAAAGACATGCAGCACAGTTTCTTCCTGCCCCAACACCGCGTGAAGCAAGACCTGCAGCCGGGCATGAACATACAAACGTGGTTCATCCCCACCGAGCTGGGGGAATACGAAATCGCCTGCGCGGAGCTTTGTGGGCTGGGCCACTACCGCATGCGTGGGTTCTTGACGGTGATGGAGCCGGACGCCTTCGAAAACTGGCTCGTAGAGCAGCAGCAGGCGGCGGCCGGAAGATGACCAATTAATAAAAGGAGAAACCAACATGAGCGATGCTCATGACCACGAGCCCCAGAGCTTCATAAGCAGGTACGTCTTTAGCTTCGACCACAAGACGATCGGCAAGCAGTACTTGATCCTTGCCATGACCATGGCGGTGGTGGGGGGCTTGCTCGCCATGCTGATCCGTCTCCAGCTCGGGTGGCCGGGAACGCAGTGGCCGATACTCGGAAGCATCATGCCCACCGGCATGGCGAGCGGCGTGATGACCCCGGAGTTCTACGTCTCCTTGTTCACCATGCACGGCACCATCATGGTGTTCTTCGTGCTGTCTCTCGCTCCGGTCAGTGGATTCGGGAACCTTCTCATTCCCATGCAAATTGGCGCGCGTGACATGGCCTTCCCCTTCTTGAACATGCTTTCCTTCTGGACGGTCGTGCCGGGCGCCATCATCATCATCGCCTCCTTCTTCGTAACCGGTGGCGCCGCTGCCGCCGGCTGGACGGCCTACCCACCTCTGAGCGCCGTGCAGAGCGCGATACCCGGGTCTCAAATGGGTCAGACCTTGTGGATCATCGGTATGGTGTTCTTCATCGCCGCCTTCACCATGGGTGGTCTCAACTTCGTGGTCACCATCCTGAATTTGAGGACCAAAGGCTTGTCGATGATGCGACTGCCTTTGACGACCTGGGCGCAGTTCGTGGTGGGTATACTAGGACTGCTGTCCTTCCCTGCCCTGACCGCGGGCGGGATCCTGCTTCTCTTCGATCGCCATGCCGGCACCAGCTTCTTTCTGCCCAGTGGCATCTATGTAGCCGACCAGTTGTTACCCAACCAGGGAGGCACGCCGCTGCTCTGGCAGCATCTTTTCTGGTTCCTGGGCCATCCCGAGGTCTACATCATCATGCTGCCCGCCATGGGATTTTGTTCGGATATTCTGGCAACCTTTTCTCGGCGTCCCATTTTCGGTTATCGATCGATGGTGTATGCCATCACCGCCATCGGTACCTTGAGCTTTCTGGTATGGGGGCATCACATGTTCATAAGCGGCATGAGCCCCTTTCTGGGCAGCGTGTTCGTCACGACTACCTTGGCGATCGCTATCCCCTCCGCCGTCAAAGTCTTCAACTGGCTGTCAACGCTCTGGGGGGCGAGAATCCGCTTCACCACTCCGATGCTGTTCGCCCTGGCCATCGTTTCCCTGTTCGTGACCGGGGGGCTAACCGGAATCTTCCTCGGCACCAACGCCGTCGATATTCAGCTCCACGATACGTACTTCGTGGTGGCTCATTTCCATTTCATCATGGCCGGCGCGGGGCTATTCGGTGCCCTGGCTGCTAGCTACTATTGGTTCCCCAAGATGTACGGGCGGATGATGAGTGAGAAGTTGGGGAAGGTTCACTTCTGGTTCACGTTCTTGACCTATTACGGGACTTTCTTTCCCATGCACTACCTCGGGATCTCCGGTATGATGCGCCGCATCTACGACCCGAACGTATACCAATACCTGCAGCCATTACAGCCAGTGAACACGTTCATTACCATTTGCGCCTTCATCCTGGGGGCCGCTCAAATCATCTTTGTCATCAATTTCTTCTGGAGCATGTTCAAAGGGAAGAAGGCGGAGGCCAATCCCTGGGAGTCCAACACCCTGGAGTGGTCGACTCCCGTCCCGCCCGGACACGGCAACTGGAAAGGTGATCTTCCCACCGTGTACCGTTGGCCCTATGACTACAGTAAGCCCGGCGTGAAGGAGGACCATGTTCCGCAGTGGACGGCTCCGGTCGGGGTAGAGGCCAAGAGCTAGCCTGGCGGTGGATGGAACCGATCTAATGGGGGCGATCGAGTCCGTGAGAGAGGCAGTCGAGCTCGAAGGGAGTGAGGGAGCTTCCAGTTGGAAACTGCAAGGTACACTTGCGGTGGCCAAACAGAAGCTCGCTGACTATCTCGTCCTCTGCAAGGCGAGGCTATCCTTGCTGGTGCTCTGTTCGGGCTTGACCGGGTTCTGGCTGGCTTCCGGATCGTCTCCCGATCTCACCCGGTTGAGTTTCTTTGCGGTGGGCACGTTGATGGTCATCGCGGGGGCCAACGCCTTCAACGAAGTGGCGGAGCGCCATCAGGACCGGCTCATGGAACGGACCGCTCGGCGACCGCTACCTGCCGGCCGCATGCGCGTGCGGGAAGCCGTGGTGGCGGCGGGCGTCATGTCGGCGGGTGGGCTGGCGGTTCTGGTCGTCTCCACCAACATCCTGACGACGGTCTTGGCCGGTCTGGCACTGGCGATCTACGTGCTCGTCTACACGCCGCTCAAGCGGGTGACGCACTGGAACACGTTCGCGGGAGCGATCTCCGGCGCTATCCCAACCCTGATGGGCTGGAGTGCCGTCGACAACGGGCTAGGCCAGCCGGCGTGGGTCCTCTTCGGCATTCTCTTTTTCTGGCAGTTTCCCCACACATGGTCCATCGCCTCCACGTACGGTGAAGACTACGCGCGGGTCGGCTATCGGGTTCTGCCTCTGGTGGATACCCGGGGCATCCGGACTCGACTGCAGATGATCCTCTTCTGCCTGGCTCTGATCGTGGTCAGCGTTTTACCGGTGCTCACCGGTGTCGCCGGGTACGTGTACCTGGTTGGAGCGATCGCCCTGGGAGTCTTGCTCCTCGGCTATGGCGTACGTTTCGGATCCGGCCGATCGCGCAAGCCGGCCGTCCAGCTGATGGCCGTGACCCTCGTTTACATGCCGGTGATTTTGACGCTGCTGGTGCTCGACAAGCGGAGCTTCTAGTCATGCCCGACATCTTGACCAAGCCGCTCACCAAGCCAGGAGGCGGGGGCATCGGCGTCGGCGGGGACGTCGGTGACTTCGGAGGAGGAGGGGGCGGGGAGGAAGGTGCGCTGCCCTTTGACACCGCCCGGGTTGGGCTCTGGGTGTTACTGGGCTCGCTCACTATGCTGTTCGCGGCCTTCACCAGTGCCTTCCTGGTGAGACGCGCCGGGTCGGACTGGGTCCCCCTAGCGGTCCCTTCCGTGCTGTGGATCAACACCGCGGTGCTGTTGCTGAGCAGTGCCACGATGGAGCTTGGGCGGCGATCTTTTCAAACGTGGAGACCGCTGGCGTTTCGGAAATGGATGTCGGTGACCTTTCTGGCGGGAGCCCTGTTTCTGGGAGGACAGTTACTGGCGTGGCATCAGCTCGCGGCTCAGGGAATCTTTCTCCACAGCAATCCGCATAGCTCCTTCTTCTACGTTCTGACCGGCGTGCATGCAGTGCACGTGATAGCGGGCGTTCTGGTCTTGCTGTACGTGCTGGTGCAGGCCTGGCGTTACCGTTTGACGCCGTGGGTATCGAGCGCCCCGGCGTTGTGCGCTACCTACTGGCACTTCGTGGATGCGGTTTGGATCTATGTTTTCATCGTCCTATTCGTGATCTAGTAACCGGAGTTTCAAGGAGGCGAGATGAATCGAAGCGCAGCCAGTCAGGTTGCGGAATCGCCCTGGGGCGGTGGCGTCGCTCCCTTCGCGACCAGCTGGCAAAAGCTGATGATGTGGATCTTCATCATTACCGACGCCCTGCTCTTCGCGGGCCTGCTGGTCGGCTACGGAGTGATCCGGGTGGCGAACGGCAGTTGGCCCGATCAGGGCGAAGTCTTTCACATGAACTTCATCGCCTTGATGACGTTCACTCTCATCACCAGCAGTCTCTTCATGGCCTCCGCGGTGGGTGGTGCCCAGGCGGGGAGGAAGTCTCACGTCACGTTGTACGTATGGCTTACCATTCTGGGCGGCCTTAGCTTCCTCGGAATGCAGGCGTATGAGTGGACCACGGTCATCCACGAGGGGGCGCGTCTGACCAGCAACCCTTGGGGCGTGCCTCAGTTCGGCTCTTGTTTCTTCATCATCACCGGGTTTCATGGAATGCATGTCATCACCGGAGTGACCATACTGCTGGTCGTGGCCATCCGATCCGTCCTGGGACGCTACTCGGCAGAAGGGGTGGAGATCGCCGGGCTGTATTGGCATTTCGTAGATTTGGTCTGGGTCTTCATTTTTGCCTTTTTCTACTTGATTTGAGTTGGGAGGAACACTGGGATGACCGCCGAGTCGCACGGATACGGAATCTATTGGATCATCTGGGGAGTCTTGCTGGTTCTGACCTTCGTGATGATCTCTATTGGCGAAGCCAACATAAGTTACTTGATAAAGGGCGCTTTGTTGCTGGTGGGAGCGGCTGCCAAGGCTTTGTTGATCATCTTCTACTTCATGCACTTGAGGCTGGAGAAGGCGGGCCTGGCAGTCATCGTTCTGGTCGGTATATTTTTGACCGGCTTCCTGATGTTCGCCCTGCCGGCGTACGATGGGGCGCACGTTTTCGAAAATCTGTTGTATCGTTGAGGCAAGTAAGAAATGTCCAATGCAAAACGAATCATCGCCATGTTGGCTCTGGTGGCGGCGGTAGGCGCGCTCGGGGTGTCGCCTCTCGAGGCCCAGTGCGCCATGTGCCGCACCGCCCTCACCGAGTCCGCCGAAGGTCGACAGCTGGCGGGTGGATTCAACACCGCGATTCTCGTCCTCTTGGGTGCTCCGTATCTCGTCTTCGGCACGCTCGTCGGTTCGCTTTGGTTTTCTCGGCGCCGGCGGCCTTCGCCCTCCCCGAGAAACAAGATTTAGGCTCCCGCCGGAGTTCGCTCAACTTCTCGACGGCGAACGAAGGCGGAGGCGCTTCCCTCAGAGCCAGTAAAGCATCCAATAAATTACAACACCGGTCACGGACACGTAGAGCCAAACGGGGAGTGTTATCCGGGCGATCCGTTTGTGGAGCTCCCAGCGTCCCCGCAGTGCCCGGTATAGAGTGATCAAGGCGAGAGGCAAGATAATTGCCGCCAGTGCGACGTGTGAGATGAGAATGACGAAGTAAACCGATCGCATCCAGCCTTGCCCGGTGAACGCCACCGAGCCAACGTGATAATGATAGTAGACATATGACGCGAGGAAAAGGCTCGAGGTAACGAAGGCAGCCAGCATCGACATTTGATGGGCGCGAACATGTTTGCGGCGGATGAACCAGTAGCCAGCAGCCAGAAAGCAGGCGGCACTCGCATTAAGCACCGCGTTGACGCTAGGAAGGAGCGATGCTTCGATGGCCAACTCTAGGTTTCGACTAGTGCTACCGAACACATCTCTGTGCCCGCGGAAGGCGTGAGATGAATCGAAGCGCGAAGGGTGACCAACCAAGAGCTAGCGAGCAGCAAGGCACCGGTGGCTACATGGGCCGTGGCGGGGAACACGGCCCGCGCTGTCCAAACGATGGTGCCCCCCAGGAGGATCTGCAACACAACCAGACAACAAATCGCGATCGCCGGTCGCACGAATCGTGGATCGTCGCGATGACGTTGCCAGATGCAGACCACCAACCATGCCAGGGAGCCCGCCACCGCGAGGGCAAAGAGTCGATGAGCGAAATGGATGGATACCGCGGCGCTGTCGAGGGGCGGGATGAGACCGCCGAAGGCAAGTGGGAAATCGGGAATGGCAAGAGCCGCTCCCGTGTGGCGCACCGTCGCTCCCAGAATGAGTTGGAGATACACGGCGGCAGTGGCGATGGCCGCGACGACCCTCAGGGGAGGACGAGCCCGGTCCGACCGGCCGATCGCGGTCTCCCACTCCCCGGAAGTGGCGAAGGCCAGTAGGACGACGAGGCAGAAAAAGCTCTGCGCCAGTGTCGCATGTGCCACCGAGACCGGGGTGGGCAAGAGGAAGATGACGGTGATGCCCCCGAGGACTCCCTGAGTTATGACCATGGCGAGAGCTGCTGCTCCCAACCTGCGCATCCATAGGCGAGACTCGGAGCGCCAAAGCCAGACCGCCAGAATGGTGGTCAATAATCCAACAAACGTCGCCACCATACGGTGTCCATGCTCATAAAGAATGCCGCCCACCATCGGCGGCATGAGCATCCCATAGGAAAGCGGCCAATCGGGAACCGCAAGGCCCGATTCGGTGCTGGTGACTAAACCGCCGGCCCATATGAGGATCCAGGTGCACGCCGCGGTAAAGGCAGCGAACCGATGCAGCCATCCGCCCCGGGTCGACAACGTCGATGATGTTGATTCCGACACGTCCGGATGGATGAACTGAGCGCCCATGGTCAGAGAGGAACACACCCGGGGAGACACGACTGAGCCTCCCCGAGTGATCGATTCCGCGAGATTACTGGGAGGCGGTGAAGGTGAAACTGAGCTCCTTGGTCTCCCGTTCGCCGACCGTCACGTTCTGGGTCTGGGCTCCCAGAGTCTCGTGCCAAGCTTCGACCACATAGTCTCCGGGAGGAAGATTCCCGATTTGGAACGACCCGGTGTCACCCGTCACGCCGAAATAGGGGTGGTCCAACACTCCAGCGTAAGAGTTCATCCACTTGTGGACATCGCACTTGAAGGGAACCATGACCTCCGGAGCATCAAACGTTCGCTTGGTGCTTAGTCCCTTGATCGGTTGCCCGATGTTGAACTGTTGGTTCTTCGTCGGCATGGCGTGGATGTTGTGGAGTGTATCGTCGCTGTTGAGAATCTCCAACTCTTGGCCGACCATGATCCCGAAGACGTGGGGGTGGTAGGTGCAGCCTTGTTGATCGAGAAGCACTACTTCACTCGGCGCCGGGAATTTGCGCCCTCCCAGGCCGTCCTTGACATAGACAAAAACGTTGGCGAGGGCGCCGTTCTCGCCGGCCACGACGAATTCCGTGGTAACCGGACTCGCGTGGAGCTTGGCGCAAACCGGGTCGGCTCCCATCTGGATCGCCTGCTGAGCTGAGGCGGTGCCCTCCAGCCTGGCCGTTCCGGTCAGCGTCGCTGCCGTGGCCGGGTCAACAGGAGGTGGCGCGGGCTGCGTGGTTGCCGCCGGCGCCGAGGAACTGGCCCCTTCGCCTCCGCCGCCTGTTTCACCTCCCCCTCCGCAACCCATCAGGACTGCAAAGGCCAGCGTATAAAGGACAGCAAGAAATCGATTAATCATTCAAACCCTCCAGTTGAGTGCCAATTGGCTGATCTGGCCGGCCATCGGCCGCCTCGTCGCGAGTCCGTCCTTTTGGGTGCGACGCGGTCTTCTAAAGCGAATCAGTATACCGGATTTCGATGCCAAAGCAACCCGGCGGACCGAGACCTGCAGTAACCATCGCCCTATCCCTTCACGAGTCGATCGGGCGTCGGTTTGTCCTTTTCTCTTCACTGCCGTCGGGCGGTGAGGGACGCACCGTGCCCATCCCCTCCCCCTCTGGCCGGGAGGCGAATAGCTGGCGTAGGAGGCTGGACTCTCGCTTGTAGAACCCCTCGGTATGAAAGGACTCCCTGAGCCCCAGGCGCTCGTAGTCCAGATGATGACAGAGCTCATGAAGCAGAGTGCGGAGAAATGTCTTGAACTTTACGACTTGGGCTCGCTGTGCGGTTCGCATCCAAACCGATACCTTATGGACCCCATTCTCCCCCGCCTGGTAAAGGCCGTGGAGCTCGCCGGTCTCCGAGGAAGGACGCCGGCGGAGCACCTGCACGCGAAGCGACGTGACGCCAAGGGCCTCGGTCAGCCAGTCCATCAGGGTCTGCGCGGCCTTCTGGGTGCTTGTTCGGTGTCCGTCCGCGAGAGTCCGCTCCAAAGCGTCGACCAGTTCTCCTACCTCGCTCGCTCGCGGCAGGCTCACCCGATCGATCTGGTCGCTCTCGAGGTAGATTCGCTTTTGCTGGGCGTTCAGTTTTTCATAGTAGGCGAAAGGCATCGACGACCAGAGCGAAGTATACCGCGGTTTGACACTCGGTCATTACTCCCTTAACATCGCGGCTATTCCAGCCGACGCGTCACGGGTGTTGCCTTTTGCGGAGGTCAGAGCGATCTGGATGGCGACAAGGGCTGCTCCTTTTTTTCTACCCCCGTTATTCTGCTTGCTGTTTGCCTGCAGCGGCGGCGACGACCGGGAGAACGCCCCATCGAGCCGGGAAACGGTTGATGACGCCGTCTCTTCCGTGGAGAGTAGTCCTGTCCATCCCAGTCCTCATCGTTACGAGGTGATTTCGTTTGAGGATGCAGGCGCGCTGACAGGAACCGTAAGGCTGTCGGCTACCGTTGCCCCGCTCACCGGGATTCCGGTTCTGAAGGATCAGAGCGTTTGCGGTACGCATAGTCCGAACCCTTCCCTCGAGTTAGGGACGGGAAACGGCGTCGCCAACGTCATCGTTTCGCTGGTGGGGGTGACCCAAGGCAAGCCGATGGAGCAGCTGCCCGCGCCGACAAAGCTCGATCAAGTGGGGTGCCTATACGTACCCCACGTGCAGATCGTTCCCCTCGGCTCCACTCTCGACATCGCCAACAGCGATCCGATTCTCCACAACGTACACGCCTATCTGAATGGGACGGAAACGGTGTTCAATCTGGCCATGCCCCTTCGGGGCTACCGGATACGGCGGAGGCTGGATCAACCCGGGCTGATGAGCTTGAAGTGCGACGCCGGTCACACTTGGATGAGTGGCTACATCATGGTTCAGGAGCATCCTTACTACGCGCTGACGGTGGCCGATGGATCCTACTCCATCGAGGACGTTCCGGTCGGGAAATACGTGCTGAAGTTGTGGCACGAGTTTCTGGGAGAAACAGAGGTTCCGGTCGAGATCGAGTCCGATACCACTTCCACCGTCGACTTGGAGTTGAACGCACCGGCGCTCGATCCGTCTTAGGATTCGAGATCGCCAAGGTGCGAGCGGGCTTTCTAGGTACGGGGATCGTTCTTGAGGGGTTGCCTACCGGCAACGCCGGCGTCTATTTCGTGCCAGAAGCTCACTTCCTGCTCACCGAGTTTCCAGCAGAGATAGACTTCTCGCCCTTCCCAGATGGTTGGAAAGTCGACGAGTCCGTTTTCTACGTCCTTGATCTGACAGCCCTGTGAGCAGATCTCCGAGGTGAGCCCCTGCAGACGACCGATGAGATGCAGGTAACCGAGGTCGACGGGGATACCGCCTCGAACGAGAACGTCCTGAAGCTTGGGTGTATGGCTCTCCGCGTTCAACTTCAAACCCTTGTAGATCGAGTGGAGCTGGCGCAGCCGTTCGGTAAGGAATGGGATCAGCTCGTTCGCCTCCAGGACGGTGAAGAAGCGTTTGTCCATTTGTCTAGAAGTTTATCCAAAACCAGCGGGACGGACAAACGACAGTCACCCAGGTGAGTCCGCCGTTTCTTGGGAGCCCGCCGTCTTTGTGCTACAATTCAAAGGGTTTAACCCGTCGGCTCGCCAACCGTCAGAGAGATGCCAGGGCTGGGCGGTCTCGATGAGGGGTCTTTTCGGGGCCACTACTTGCCCGGCGCAGATGGAGCTCAGCTAGGTAAGGGAGGATCAACATGACGCGAATCATCACCTGGGTTCTATTAGGCTTGCTGGTCCTGATCTCGCCCGGAACGGCACGTTCTCAGGGAGAAAAGGGAGAAACAGGGGACCGTTTCCAGTTCAAGGTCGCGGTGTCGGCGGTGAACCTCGACGTGGTGGTGACCGACAAGAACGGGCGCTTCATCCCCGGCCTCACGGAATCGGACTTCGAGGTCTTCGAGGACGGCGTTCGTCAGGAGCTGAGTTTCTTCAATCCCGAAGTCACACCGATAACGGTTCTTCTCCTCCTCGACGCTTCGACCAGCATGCGGCCCAGTGTCGATGGGGTGAAGGAGGCGGCTGCCAACTTCGTGCGCAAGCTTTGGGATGGAGACCAGGCCATTGTGGGAGACTTCAACGAGCGGGTGCGCTTCAGCACTTACTTCACCGAGGACGTCGACCGGCTGGTGAGCACCATTCAGTCGCTGTACCCTTCGGGATGGACGGCTCTCTACGACGCTATCCTCCTCTCTATCCTCAAGCTGGAAACCGTAGAGGGGAGAAAGGCGCTACTGGTTTTCACCGACGGTGACGACTCACAATCGGTGGGGGTGGGGAGCGAGGCCTCCAAAGACGATTGCATCGAAGGAGCCAAGTTCTCGGAAGTGACGATCTACTCGGTAGGGTTCGAAGGACGTCGTGGCTTCGGGGGCCAAGGTGTCAACAAAGGGTTCCTGGACAAGCTTTCCGAAGAAACGGGAGGGGCGGCCTTCTTTCCCAAGGATATCGGCGAGCTCAACGATTCCTTCTCTCGCATCCAGGACGAGCTTCATAGCCAGTACCGCGTGGCCTATATTCCCTCGAACACCGCGGGAGACGGTCGCTGGCGCGCTATCGAAGTTCGCATCAAGGATCGACCCAATCTCGTGGTGCGGACTCGCACCGGCTATTACGCGGTTCCCCAGCAAGAGCCCTGAGAGTCATTCTTCGCATTTCCCAGAGCTTCGTGTAGCCGAGCCTTCGCCAGCACCCAGCGCCGAAGCAGCATGCTAGAATCGTTCGCATGTCTTCGGACCGCGCCGCGAAGCGGTTGACGCACCGGGTCGCCTATCGGGGTCGCTTGCTCACCCTCGATGTCGATCGTGTCCGAGAGCCGGGAGGCTTGGAGGTGGTGCGGGAAGTCATCCGCCATCCCGGCTCGTCGGTCATAATGCCCATCACCGCCGACGGCCGCCTGGTGTTGGTGCGGCAATACCGCTACGCCGTCGGTGACTTCTTGTGGGAAGCTCCCGCCGGTCACATCGACTCGGGTGAGTCGGCGGAGGAAGCGGCTCGCCGCGAGCTAGTAGAGGAGACGGGCTACTATCCCCATCGCCTGCAAAGCCTGCTGGAATTTTATCCCGCCCCCGGCTTTACCGATGAGCGGATGCATCTCTTTCTCGCCACCGAGCTGGAAGAGCGGCAACCTCTGCCCGAAGAGGACGAAAGGATAGAAGTTCGGCTCTTCAGCGTGCCCGAGGCGCTTCGCATGGTGTCCGCGCACGAGATCCGAGACGCCAAGACCCTTATAGGGCTCGCCTTGCTCGAGGAGCGGCTGACGGGGCGTTAGGCCTTGCAGAAAGTTCGCCCGTTTCCGGCAACGCTTCTCTCCGCTGCGGCTGGGGCATCGACCGCGACCGCTCTCGTCGTGCGCGGCGCGCTGCGCGTTCCGCTGGTCGATCGGCTCTCCGAGCCCACGTTTGTTGTCACCACTCCCCCCATCGGATGGTGGATCGCCGCTCTGGCAGCCGGAGCCCTGGCGGGAGCTTGGCTGGGGAGGTGGCTGGCAGGAAAAGAGGCTTCGGAGATCCTGCGGCCCTTGCTGCTTCCCGGCCTCGCCAACCTCGCCTACATTCCGGGCGCGCTTTCCGTGGTCCCGTTTCTTGCCGCTATTTCCGGACCGCTGCTGGACCTGCTCTTGCTGGGAAGCTTGGCGGCGTCTTGTTGGAGAGCCGCCGAGCAATTCGGCGTGACCCTATCTCCCTCGGCGAATCAGGTGGCGGTCGTGGCGCTCGGGCTGTACCTATGGGTCGGCCACCGAGCCCAGCAGGAGGTGGGGCTCACCGGCGACGAGCCGCATTACATGCTGATCGCCCAGAGTCTTCTCCGTGATCACGATCTGCGGGTCGACGACGACTATGCAGAGGGAAGCTTCCGGGAATTCTATGACGGCAAGATAGGTCCGCATTTAGCGCACGGAACCCCCTATTCCATCCACGGGGTCGGTCTGCCTCTCCTTCTCTTGCCCGGATTCGCCCTGTTGGGATTGACGGGCGTGCTGCTCACCGAGGCCTTGTTGGGTGCCGTTGCGGTACGAGAGTTGTTCCGGGCGGTGGAGCTTCTGGCAGGCGACCGGCGAGCCGCGCTCTTGGTGGTGGTAGGTTTCGGCCTCACCGCGCCCGCGCTCTTTCTCTTGACGGCCGCCTATCCGGAGCTTCCGGCGGCGGTCTTGGCAGTGGCGGTCTTTCGGCGCTGGTTGTCTTCCCACGCCGTCAGCTCTCTCGGCTCTGTCGTCTGGGGGCTTGGTTTCGGCCTGCTACCCTTACTTCACATCAAGTTTCTCCCGCTTGCTGCGGTTCTTGGATTGGGCTCACTGCACTTCTGGCGTGGCAAGCGATGGGGGGTCTTGGTCGGGATGTCCGCTGGACTGCTGGGAGTCCTGACCTTTTCTTATTGTCTTACCGGGAGCCCCAACCCTCTCACCTCCTGGGGTACGCAACGTGTTTTCTGGAGCGGCATCCCCCGGGGTCTCGCCGGCCTCTTCTTCGACCAGGAGGCGGGGCTCTTGCCTGCTTCGCCTTTCTATGTCTTCGCCTTGGTCGCGTTGGTGAGTTTCCTTCGATGGCGGCCCGCGCTGGGCTTTCTGGTGGTGGCGGCATTGGCCGCGGTGGCCCTTCCTGGGGCTGCGCACCCGGTGTGGTTCGGAGGAACGTCGGCCCCCGCCCGTTTTCTTTTTCCGGCGCTGCCTCTGCTGGCTGCCTGTGCCGGGGCGGTCTGGCGCCAGGAGTCCGGGCGCGGAATGTATCCTTGGGCGCGTCCGCTCCTGTTGAGCAGTGTGCTTTTCGGAATCTACATGGCCTCAGTTCCCGGGCAGTACTTGTATCTCAACCAAAGGGACGGGACGGGTCGTCTGTGGGAAGCACTGGGAGCATCTTGGGACCTTACCCACTACCTTCCGTCGATCCAACGAGCCGACTCCCGCTCTTTCGCCCTGGCAGGCGCGGGAGTGGCGGTGGTGTTGTTGGCGGTCATCGTTCAGCTCTCGGGTAGAGCGGTTCGGCTACCCCCGCTGGCTATTACGATCCTTGTGGGCACCGTGCTGGTGGATGTCCTTTCTCCCGGACGCCTGCCGGATTCCGCGTCCGGACGTTGGATGGAACGGCTGTTGTGGGGCATCTCGAACCGTCAGACGGCTCATTTCTTGATGTTGCCTGCGGTGAGCTCTCTCCAGTACGGTGAAGTGCTCCAGCTCATCGAGCTTCCTCTTCCCCAAGCGAGGGGTTCAACCGGAGAAGAGCGGGAAGTTGGCGGTCTCTGGGAGAGCATGCCCGTTCACCTTCCTGCCGGGGAATTCGTTCTGGAGGGCGGACCGTCGAGCGAGCTCCGTCTTTGTAACGGCGAAGGCTGCTTCGCCAGTGCTCGCCCCGGTCAACCGTTCCAGACTCGAGTCGGCTTTTCCCGTTTTCACGTTCGCAGTGAGGAGTCGATACCCAATCTCCACCTTCGAGCGGTCCACTTGGAAGCGGACTTCGTCACCGCGTTCCAGTCGCTGCAGCTCCTTTCCGGACTTCGACTGCATTCTTTGGACGATAACGTCTTCTATGAGCCGTCGGGTTTTTGGGTTCGGGCGGGAAGCCAAGCCCGGTTTGCTCTGGAGCAAGAGCTGTCTCCCCACACCGTTTTGTCCTTGGTCAACGGAGGAAAGGAGAACTGGATTACGGTCCAGCAGTCCGAGGGAGTCGTCCGGTTCCCTCTCCGACCCTTCGAAGCGAAGCGCCTTCAGATTCCCGCCACCCATGGATTTGGCTGGCTAGCGGTCGAGTGCGTCACCGGCTTCCGGCCGGTGGATCTCGAGCCTTCGAGAGAGGACCACCGTCTTTTGGGTGTCTTCGTGACCGCTCCGGTCTTTGACTTACCCCAGGATCCTTCCGGATAATAAAGACCGCCTCAAAACGGCTCGCTTGCCTGATGCTCGCCGGACTGGCTCCTTGGGTTTTTCGAGCGGAATGCGGCCCGAGTGAGCGGCTGGCGCACTGGAAGGCCGGAGAGGAGCTGGCTTGGTCATTCACGCTAGGCGGGAAAGCGGTTTTTTCTCAGGGCCTGAACCGCGGCTATTTGCCCATCGCGGCGCCAGCGCGCGCTCTCCCGAGAACACACTGGAGTCGTTCCGCCTGGCGCGGAAGGCTGGCGCGCCCTACCTAGAGCTCGACGTCCATTTGAGCGTGGATGGACAGGTAGTCGTAATTCATGACAACTCCATATCCCGCACCACCGGCCGGCGGGGTAGGGTGGAGAGGATGACGCTCGCCGAGATTCGCCGACTGGACGCCGGACACGAGTTCACGCTGGACCGAGGGCGCTCCTTCCCTTACCGAGCCCAGGGGTTGCTGATTCCAACCCTGGAAGAAGTCTTGGAAGAATTCCCCGAGGCACGCATCACCATCGAGATCAAAAAAACAAGAGAAGGAATCGGCAGCGCGGTTCTGGAGGTGATCCGTCGCTGCCGAGCCATGGAGCGAGTGCTGGTGGCGTCGCACGAGCATGAACACTTGAAGGAGTTTAGATCCCTCGACGGCAATGTGCCGACGAGCTTCAGCAAGGCCGAGATACGTGAATTCTTGGCTCGGCTGCGGGGAGGAGTGACAGACGGTTACCAGGCACCCGGCCTTGCCCTGCAGGTGCCGGAGTACTTCGGCCTCCGACGGGTGACTTCAGTCGCTTTCATCGAGGCGGCGCACCGACTCGGCCTCGAGGTTCACGTTTGGACGGTGAACGAGCCGGTTCACATGAAGCGTTTGCTGAGCTGGGGGGTCGACGGGATCATGACCGATGACCCCGCTCTGGCGGTGGCTTCGGTCGCCGAGCTGGCAGGGGTGGCCCGCACCGCAGCTCCGCCCGGGAGTGAGTAGCGGTGTTGCGGCGCACCCTGCTGTTGGTCGCAACCCTAGCGGCGTGTAGCGAGCCGCCTCCCGTTCCAACCATCGGGCAACCCGTCCCCGACGTCGCTCTTCCCGACCTGGAAGGCCGGACGGTGAGCCTTTCCGACTTCCGGGGTGAAGTCGTGGTGCTCAATTTCTGGGCCACCTGGTGTCCGCCTTGCGTCGAAGAAATGCCGTCTCTCCAAAAACTCCAGCAGGCCTTGGGCGATAAGGGGCTCCGGGTGTTGGCGGCCTCCGTCGACGAGAGCCTGGAAGACGTAGAGCGCTTCCGGCAGGAATACCAGCTCAGCCTGCTTATCCTCCACGATAGAGGCGGGAAGATCGCCCACCGCTTCTCCACTTTCAAGTACCCGGAAACCTACATTGTGGATCGCGACGGAAGGCTGGTGGCAAAAGTGATCGGGCCGCGAGACTGGATTGCTCCCATCGTGATCCATGATTTCGTGGAGCTGCTCCGAGGTGAGGACGGGGACGGTGTCTAGTCGTCCGCAACTTTCATGCACATAACCCGGCAGATCACTCAACAGATCGCGATGGAGTTCGGTCAGCCCGCCCTGGAGAATTGGAGCTTCGAGATGGGCGAGGGCGAGTTCGCCCAGGTGCAAGAGCACATCAAGCTCCACCGAGCCCATGACGTCACGGTGCTTGTTCTGAGGGCGGATGAGCTGGCGGTTGTCCGCAAGCACGAATACCCGGCCGGCGCATTCCGCGCGCCTTCGGGAGGGGTTCATCCCGAGGAGTCCTTTCTCGACGGAGCGAGAAGGGAAACTTGGGAAGAAACTGGGCTCAGAGTCGAGTTCGAGAGTTATCTGTTGCGCGTTCATGCGACCTTCACTCACGGGGGAGAGAGCGCCAGCTGGACGACCCATGTCATGGTGGCAAAGCCGGTCGCGGGCGAGCTCGAACCAGTAGACCGAGACGAGATCGAGTCGGCGCGATGGGCAAGTTGGGACGAGCTCATCAAGACGATGAATCCGGTCTTGGTGGGTAGTGGGCTGGGAGGTTTGGCCTATCGAGCTCGACTTCACGAACGCTCGCGGGAGCTATTGACGGCGTCCCACCGTCTAGCGTGAGCTGGACGAGAAGGCACTCGATGCCTCGGAGCGCGAGTCTCGATCGGGCCGAAAAGCAGCGTCAGGCCGGTAAGCTGGACCGCGCCGCGGAGGCCTACCGCGATCACATTGCCCGTTTTCCCAAAGATGTCGATACTCGACGCGAGCTCGCCGAGCTCCTGGAAGAAATGGGCAATGTCGACGGCGCCATCTCGGAGTACGTCAAGCTACAGGAAATCCTGGCCGGCGCCGGCCATGTTTTGGGAGCGATCGTCGCCGGCAAGAAAGTCGAACGGCTCGACCCACGGTTCGACAACCCGCTGTCCTACGTGGCAAAGGTTCAAACCGACAGTCTGGAGGAAGCGCACCGGAAGGGGGCGGAGTCACGTTCCCATCCGGAAGCGGCGAAGCCGCTCGCCGAGATTCCACTCCTGGCCGATCTGGCTCCCTCCGAACTGGAGGCAGTGGCCCAAAACATGAGTCTTCACAAGAAGGACGAGGGCGAGGTCATTTTTGCCGAAGGCGACGAAGGAGACTCGGTTTACTTCGTCACTCGCGGAGCGGTGGTAGTGAACACCGATTCTCAAAAGCTGGCACATCTCGGTCCCGGCAGTTGTTTCGGAGAGTTCTCGTTTCTTACCGGGAAGCGACGCATCGCTTCCGTACGGACCCTCGGCAAGACCGAGCTCCTGGAGCTTTCGGCGAGCGATGTGAAGCAGCTGATGCGCAGCCATCCTCGGCTGAGGGAAGTCCTTCTAAAAATGTACCGAGAGAGGGCGATGCTCAATGTCCTCGCTCGCTCTCCCTTGTTTCATATGTTGGGGGCCGCGGATAGAGAACGAGTGGCCGATGAGATGGAGCTGGTAACCTTCCAGGCCGGTCAAGAGGTCGTGCATCGGGGAGCCCCGGGAGCGTCTCTCTTCCTCATCAAGAGTGGAAGCGTGGAAGTCCGAGGAGAAACGCCAAGCGGTGAGGAGCTGATGCTCGCCATGCTGGGCCCGCATCAGTTCTTCGGAGAAGTCTCCTTTCTCACCGGTGTACCGCGCAGCGCGACCGTCACCACGCTCGAAGAGTGCGAGCTCCTGATGCTTTCCGAGACCGCTCTCCGCCGCTTGCTGGGAGCTCACCCGGAGCTGAAAGAGATCCTGGAGCGCTTCCATTTCGATCGGGTGATGGCGACCGTCGAGGCCCTGAGGACCTTTCTCCGGTCGGGATGGGTGGCGGGGGTCGTTAGCTGAGGCGGGCTCTCACGGGTTCTGGGCGCGGTCGGTGGCGGGTGGATCCGTGTTTCCCATGTCGGCTACCACCTTCCAGCTCTCGTCTCCCTGCTTTCTCCACACGGTAAGGTACTTTCCGGTCTCATAGCAACTCCTTCCACGTCGTATCGCCCTTCATTTCCAGAGAGCCGAGAGGCTGGAGATGGTAAGATTTCTTTCGCCAAACTGTCCACTGTCCAATGATGAGCCGGATGGTAGCCGCTCTGCTAATCGCCGGGCTAGGTGCGTTTGCTCCCGTCCTCGGTGGCTGGCTGGAGCCCAGCGTCTATTTTAACTTTGGTCCCGGCGATGAAGATTATCTCGAAGGTTACGAGTCTCGCTGGGAGATCGATCCCGACGGTCTCGCCACGCATTGGAACACCTACCAGAGCAGAGTGCGGTTGCCGCTACGACTCCAGGGAGGTCGCTTCGCCCTGACCTACCGCTTCTCCCGCGTCTACGGCGAAACCGCCCAAGTCGAGCTTCGCGTGAACGGCGTTCTGGCCGACCGGTTCTTGGTTCGAGGGGGTGCCTATAACGAGCGGTCGGTCGTGATCCCGGGCAGCGTGTTGAGCAGTCAGCCTCTCGAGCTACAGTTCCTGGCAGATTCCCATGAAAGGAAGAACCGCGGACTGCGCATGGATTGGTTGCGACTCGAAGCTCAGGACCGACGGGGGCGGGTCGTGCCCGGCCCGTCGATTCTGCTCTGGAGCGCGCTGCTCTCACTGTCCTTCTGGCTGCTGGCGCGGGCCTCGCTCCCCGATTCACGCTGGTCTCTTCTCTTGGGAGCCAGCCTCCCGGTCGCGGTGGCTCTCTACGGAAGCCTGGCCGGGCCTTTCTCGGTCGTTCACGTTCTTCGCTCGGTGAGCTTCTCCGGTCTGGGCGTAACCCTGGCGGGTTTGTGTCTCACTCCCTGGGCACGGAAGGCGGGCGCTCCTTTGGTTCCCGTCATTCTCGTCATCGCGTTTCTCGTCCGGGCAGGTGGATTGTTTCATCCTCTCTACTACTATCCCGACCTGCGCTCCCACGCCGACCTTGCCCAGATCGTGTCCGAAGCGGGACTCGACTTCTGGGCTCGGCCTTCACACTACATCACCCAGCAAGGGGTATGGGCTGAAGAAGCCATGGGCGACACCTATGCGTTTCCCTTCTCGCCGGTTTTTCACGCTCTCTTCGTCCCGTTTCGCCTCGACTTCTTCTCTCTGATCACGGCGATGAAGCTCGTTGCCTGCTTGCTCTCTGCGCTCGAGGTGCTGGTGGTCTTTGGCCTGGGCCGTCGCCTCCGGGACGCCGAGACGGGAGTATGGGCGGCAGCCTTGGCCGCTTTTTCACCGGCGGCATTTTCCCGGCTGCCCTATGCGTTCCTGGCGGCGGTGTTCGCACATTTCCTGGACACCCTGGTGCTGGTGGCTTTATTCCCCAGGAAAGCAGACGGTCGGCGTCACTACTGGCTCACGCTCGGTCTTCTGGCCGCTGCGCTCGCTGCCTATCCCGGCAGTCTCATCAACTTCGGGATCTTCTTCCCCATCTTCGGACTCTCGCTCCTCTTGAGAAGGACGCCGGGCCTTCGCCGCCAGGGGCTGACGCTTCTAGCAGGCTCGGCAGCGGTGGCGATTCTGGTTCTGTCCGTCGTCTATCGAGAGTTTGTTGGAGTGTTCTTGACGGAGCTGCTTCCGCGTTTCCTGGCGAGCGAATCGCGAGGCGGGACCGTGTCGGTGGGAGCAACCCTCACCATGCTGATGCGGAGATTCTGGGTTTTCTTCGATGGAGTGTACTTACCGTTGGTGGCAGGAGGCGCGCTCTTGTGGTTCCTGCGAAGACCCAGTCCCTTCTTGTCCCGCCTGCTGCTTGCCTGGGGATCGACGTTCGTCGTCCTCATCTTCTTGAGAACCGCTGCTCCCGACCTCTTCAACAGGGTCAAGGAGATTCTCTGGATCGCTCCCTTCGTCTCGCTCGCGGCGGGGGAAG
>Ga0209521_10001061_pt1 | contig 22124 bp, 22 predicted proteins | sample Rifsed19ft4_FD_184016 | JGI IMG/M metagenome (GOLD analysis project Ga0209521, IMG submission 184016) | Soil microbial communities from Rifle, Colorado, USA - sediment 19ft 4 (version 2) | ecosystem: Environmental > Terrestrial > Deep subsurface > Rock core/Sediment | place: Rifle, Colorado...
GGCGAGGCGGCGGCGCCGCGGCGCAGGCGGAGACGCAAGGCCTGAGCGCGGGCAGGCCGCGCCTTGCGTCGTTGAGCAGCGCGGCCCCTTTCGAGACCCCTGGGGCGGATGAGAATGTCTAGCAGGGGTAGCGGGGGCGCAGCCCATGCGCGGGGGTCTGGGGGTGTCCCCCAGGTCCCTTTCTCAGAGCGTGGGGGCGGAGCAGCGCGAGAGCGATGCGCAGCAAACGTGGCGAGATGCCGAGCAGGCATTTCCTGAGAGCCCGAAGGGCGTAGCGACCTCACGAGTATCTCAACCATGCTGATCCCACGAGATTGCCACGGCTCGCCCTTCGACAGGCTCAGGACATGCCTACGGCAAGCCTCGCAAAGACAGTGAACTACTCCCGCTCCCTCACCAGCCAGATGCCGGGTCTCGATTCCGCCGCCAGCCCCACGAGCGGCCACGGAGCCTCGGCGCGCGGGAGCGGCCGGTAGCCGAGACGCAGCCAGAAGTAGACGGCGAGGCCGTGGCCGTCCGGCACCGGCGCGAAGACCTGCCCGAAGCCCCGGCGGCGCAGGTGGCGCTGCAGCGCCAGGCCTGCCTCGCCGCCGAGGCCGCGAAAGCGCCGCGCGGGGTCGATGGTGATGAAGGGCACGCTGGCCGTGCCAGGCTGGGGCGCGTCGGGGCGGACAACGGCGACGCCAACGGCCTCGCCCGCGGCGTCCGAGATGAGGACCGCGCAGCCGTCTTCCACCACTGGTTCTAGGTCGGCGAGGCGCCAGTCGGGCGCCAGGGCGTCGTGCAGCCAGGACATCGAATCGAGATGGGACGGTCGGAGGCGGGAGAGGCGCAGGCGTGGCGATTCGACCGCCTCGCCGGGCTCGAACACCTTCGCCCTCCCCAGGCTACGCATCCTGCGGCCCTGCACTCCGCGCAGTGCCTTGTCTGCTCCGCCCCTTTCAGTAGGTGTATCTGAGGGGACACCGACACCCCTCCGACTCCCCGTTAGGGGCTGCGCCCCTACACCCTGCCTGGCGGTCATCCCAGCCAGGCCTCGATGGCGGCGGAGACGTCGCGGGCAGGCAGCTCGCGCAGCGTGCAGCGCGGCAGCGAGCGCAGGAACGCCTCGCCGTAGCGCCGGGCGCGAATACGCCGGTCGAGGACGAGGAGGACGCCGCGGTCGGTCTTCGTCCGGATCAGCCGGCCGAAGCCCTGGCGGAAGCGCAGCACGGCCTGCGGCAGCGCGTACTGCTCGAAGGGCTCGTCGTACAGCGCGGAGCGAGCCTGGTAGATGGGGTCCGTGGGTACCGCGAAGGGGAGGCGGACGATGACGAGGAGAGACAGCGCCTCGCCGGCGACATCGACGCCCTCCCAGAACGAGGCCGTGCCCAGCAGGACGGTGCGCGGGTTCTCCCGTAGCGCGGCGAGCATCTGGCGCGGCGAGCCGTTGATGCCGTGGCCGAGGACGAGGATGCCCTCCGTCTCCAGCGGGCCCTTGACGGCGTCGTAGACGGCGTTCAGGGCGCCGTAGGAGGTGAACAGGACGAGGGCGCGGCCGCCGCTCGCTCGCAGCGCCTCGATCAGCAGCTCGCTCGTCGCGGCGACGAACTCAGAGTCGTTGGGGTCGGGCAGGTCGGTGGGCAGGGCGATGAGCGTCGAGTTCGGGAAGTCGAAGGGCGAGCCGAGGAGCAACTCGTCCGCGTCATCGAGGCCGACGCGCTCGCGCAGGAAGTCGAACCTGTCCTCGGCGCTGAGGGTGGCGCTGGTGAGGACGACGCTCTCCTTCGCCTCGAAGACGTCGCGGCGCAGGATGGAGGCGACCTCCAGCGGCGCCGTGCAGACCGCGAGCTCGCCGCTCTGACGCGAGCGCTCCAGCCAGCAGATTAGGGAGGCGTCCTCCTCCAGAAGAGCCTGGCCGAGGCCGCGCTGCAGCTCGCCGCCGGCCTGCAGGAGGTCCGCGGCCTCCGCCGCCAGCGCCTCCTGGTCCAGCAGGCCCTGGTCGGCGCCCTCCAGGATGGAGCGCAGGTCGTCCAGCAGGGAGAGGAGGTCGAGGAGAGCGGCGTCCAGGTTCTCGGCCGCGATCTGGACGTCGGACCAGAGGGGCTGGACACGCGTCGCCCGCGTCACGAGGAGGCGGTCGTCAGAGTCGCGCTCCTCGGGTGCGCACTCGCGCAGGACGCGGGTGAGGAGACGATAGGGTTCGCCGAGGCGGCCGCGCACGCGCGTGGCGGCGGCGACGAGGGCCGAGGCAAGCCCGGCAAGATAGGCGCCGGGCCCGAGTATCTGGCTGCCGCCGCGCAGCGCCTCCGTGAGCGACCGGGCGATGCCGCCGGCGCGGGCGCTCCGCCCTGAGCTTGACGAAGGGCCGCCGACGCGGTCGAGGAAGTCGGCCACGTCGCCCTCGCCGGCGCGAAAGGCGAAGCGCGCCGTCGCCTCGTCCTCCAGGTTGTGCGCCTCGTCGACGACGAGGCGGGAGTAGGGCGGCAGAACGTGGCCGCCGGTGGCGACGTCCGAGAGCAGCAAGGCGTGGTTGACGACGAGGATGTGCGCCGCCTCGGCGCGACGCCGGGCGCGGTAGAGGAAGCAGGTGCCGTCGCGGACGAAGGGGCAGGCGCTCTCCAGGCAGGCCGTGTTCTCGGACGAGAGGCGGCTCCAGGCGGCGTTGTACTCGGAGTGGAGGTTCAGCTCGGCGCGGTCGCCCGTCTGCGTCGTGCGCAGCCAGACCAGCAGGCGGGCGAGGAGCTTCGCCTCCTCTTTGGCCTCGGGCGCGGCGTGTCGCGCCGCCGTCCAGCGCTGCAGGCAGAGGTAGTTACGCCGACCCTTCAGCGAAGCGACGCGCAACGGTTCAGCCTCGACGCCGGCCAGCAAAGCCTTGACGACGGGCAGGTCCTTCTCCATGAGCTGCTCCTGCAGGCCGATGGTGTCCGTTGAGACGACGACGCGCTCCTGGCGGCGGACGGCGTGCAGCGCCGCCGGCAGCAGGTAGGCGAGCGACTTGCCGGTGCCGGTGCCGGCCTCGACGACGAGGTGGCGGCCGCCGTTCAGCGCGTCGTTGACGGCTGCGGCCATCGCTTCCTGCTGCGGCCGCCTCTCGAAGTCGGGAAAGAAGGCTGTCAGCCCCGCAGCCCGGTCGAGGAGGCTCAGCACTTCGGCCTCGTCGACGTGAGCGTCGCCCCGGCCGCCGTTCAGCGCCTTGCCGATCTCCTCCGGCGGCGCCACGAGCTCGGCGGCCAGGGCGACCGGTGGGGCGCCGGCCGGCGCCTCTGCCAGCACCTCCTGCAGCAGGCGGCTGATCGACCAGTCGGCGGCGCGGGCGAGGCGGTCGATCTCGTGCAGGAGCCAGGCGGGCAGCTCGGCGAGGCGGCGGCGCAGGTCGAGGAAGACGCGGCGGGCCGCCTCGGCGTCGGCGCGGGCGCGGTGGCGTACGGGAAAGTCGATGGCGAGGCGCTCGGCGATGCCGCGGAGGCTGTAGTCGCCCAGGCCGGGCAGGAGCAGGCGCGCCAGCTCCAGCGTGTCGAAGGCGGGGCCGCCGGGCCAGACGCCGCCGCGAGCGAGGAAGGCTAGGTCGAACTCAACGTTCTGGCCGACGAGGGCGCTGTCGCCGATGAAGTCGGCCAGCTCCGAGGCGATGGCAGCGAAGCGCGGCGCCGAATCGAGGCTCGCCGCTTCGATGCCGGTGAGGCGCTCGATCTGCAGCGGCAGCGGGCGGAAGGGGCGCACGAAGGTGTGAAATTCGCCCTGGACGGCGCCTTCGCGGTCGAAGGCAATGGCAGCGACCTCGATGACCTCGTCCTCTTCCGTACTGAGGCCCGTGGTCTCGGTATCGATGGCGACGTAGCGGGCAGTCACCGCGCCTCCGTGGCGTGTCGAACAGATGCGCGGATTGTACCAGGAACAAGCAGCAAGCGACAGGCAACAAGAACCCGTTCCTGCTACTTGTTGCTCGTTGCCTGCTGCTTGTTGCTCACGACTCGAAGCTGCTCCACTCGGCCAGGTAGGGCATCAGCCAGCCAAAGACGAGGACGACGAGCAGCGCGCCGGCGAGGACGAGGCGTCGGAAGGCAGGCAGAAGGACAACCAGCGGCGCGACGAGAGCGAGCGCCAGGGCGGCGACGAAGAGGCTGAAGGCGCCGTTCAGGCTGCCCACGGCGCCGCCGGCGTCGCGCATGGCGAGGAGGACGAGGCCGAGGACGATGCCGAGGCCGGTCCAGAAGACGAACAGCGCGCCGTGGACGAGGACGCCCACCGAGATGGCGGAGACGCCGGCCGGCAGCAGGCGACCGAAGAGGCCGCCCTCGGCGCGCAGGCGAAGGAGGACGAAGGCCAGCACGGGCGTCGACAGGAGGGCGAGGACGTAGCCGGCGACGAACCCGGCGAAGACCTCCGCCACGTCAGACCTCTCGCAGGGCCAGCGATTCGGCGCGGCTCAGGGCGCGGCAGGCGACGGCCGTGACGCCCCACTCGTGCTCCAGCTCGCGCAGGAGGAGGCCCGGGACGTCATCCAGAGTGAAGAAGCCGGGGCCGCTGCCGCAGGCGAACACGGCGACGCCCGCTTCGCGACAGGTCGCCATCGCGCGGCCGAGCGGCGGCGCGGCCTCGCCGATGTGGCGGTCGAAGGCGTTGACGAGGTCGGCCTCGGCGAGCGGCAGGCCGCGGCGCAGCGACTCGGCGAGGACGCGGGCGCGCCGGCCGTCGCTGAAGTCGGCCGGCGTCAGCGAGGCGTACATGCGCCGCGTCTTGTCCTCGAGCTCGATATCGGAGACGAAGACCGTGAACGAGGCTGGCCCCAGGTCCGGCAAGGGCTCCACATGGTCGCCGCGGCCCGTGACGAACGCGGTGCCGCCGGCAAGGAAGAACGGCACGTCCGAGCCAACGCCGGCGGCGACGCGCGCCAACGCCTCTGCGGGAAGGTCCAGGCGCCAGAGGCGGTTGAGGCCGCGCAGCACGGCCGCCGCGTCGCTGCTGCCGCCGCCAAGGCCCACGCCGGCCGGCACCGACTTCGTCAGCTCGATGCGGGCGCCGAGGTCGCTGTCGCCCGCCTCCGCCGCCAGGGCCACGGCCGCCCGATAGGCGAGGTTGCGCGGGCCTTCCAGCGGCACGCCGAGGGTCTTCTCCCCCGTGACCTCGATCTCGATGGAAGGGGCGAGGTCGAGCAGCACGCGGTCGGCGAGGTCGATGGTCTGGACGACGCTGACCAGGTCGTGGTAGCCGTCGGGGCGGCGGCCCGTGACCTCCAGGGCGAGGTTGACCTTGGCCGGCGCCAGCAGCTCGACGGCCACGCTAGCCTCCCAGCGCGCGGGCGAGACGCAGCCAGTCGTCGATGCCCAGCTCCTGCGGCCGCAACGTCGGCCGCACGCCGGCGGCCTCGATTGCGCCCTCGACCGCCGCGGGCGGCCGACGCAGACCCTGGGCGAGAGCGTTGCGCAGCTGCTTGCGCGGGGCGCTGAAGCCGGCGCGCAGCACGGCGAAGAAGCGGTCGCGCTCCGCCGCCGGCACCAGCGGCTGAAGCCGCACGTCCAGGCGCAGGACGCTGGAGGTGACCTTCGGCGGCGGGTAGAACGCCTTCGCGGCGACGTTGAACAGGCGCCGGGGCTGGGCGTACACCTGGACGGAGACGGCGAGGAGCGAGAGCTTGCCCGGCGCGGCCGCGATCGCGGCGGCGACCTCGCGCTGGAGCATGACGACGAGGAAGCGCGGCGGGTGGTCGGCCTCAAGGAAGTGGCGCAAGACGGCGGCGCCGATGTTGTAGGGCAGGTTCGCGACGACGCAGTAGGGCGCCTCAGGCGCCAGGCCGGCGGCAGCCAGAAGCGCTTCCGGCCGCAGGGCCAGGACGTCGCCCTGGACGATGGTCACGTTGGTGCCGGCGAACCGGACCTGCAGGCGCTCGGCGAGGCGCCGGTCCAGCTCGACGGCTATGACGCGCCCGGCGGCGGCCGCCAGACGCTCCGTGAGGACGCCGAGGCCGGGTCCGACCTCGACGACAACGTCGTCCGGCGTCAGCTCGGCCGCGGCGACGATGCGCCCGACGACGCCCGTGTCGGTGAGGAAGTGCTGGCCGAGGGCTTTCGCGGGCTTGACGCCGGCTTCGCGTAGGCCGCGGGGCCGGCGAGGGCGCGAGGAGCGGCGGCGGGCTCGCTCAGGGACCGAGGATGTAGACTTCAACCCAGCCCGTGCGCCAATCGACCGGCTCTCCGTCGGCATAGCCGAGGTCGACCATGTTGCCGATGATGCCGCCCCCGGTGTCGCCGGCGACGGCGAAGCCGTAGCCGGGGATGTAGAGGCGAGTGCCTAATCGTATCACCTTCGGATCGACGGCAACAATGCCGCGCGTGACGGGTACTCCCGAGGCGGTGATGCCGTAGCCGGGGTCGGTCGACGCCTTGCCGGCGCTGGCGGCGTTGTACCAGGTTGCGTACATGCGCTCCGTGCGGGCGACGCTTAGGTTGTCCGGCGAGAAGCCCACGGCCTCGATGGAGGCGGTGGAGTAGTAGATGACGTTGTCGGCGGGCTCCGGATCGAACCACTCCTTCACCAGCGTCTTCTCCACCTCGACGCCGTCCTCGATGACGATGCGGGACTCGTGGAAGCGGACGCCGTCGTGGCCCTTGACGATGCGCGAGTCCAGGGCGGCGAGGGCCGCGTCGGGCCGGAAGACGGTGCGGCGCTGCACGTCTCGGCGCTCGATGAGCTGGCGGCCGCTGACCCGGACGAGGCGCGCCGTCATGTCGTTGGTCACCGTCGCGTCCAGCGCCGGCTCCACCCTGTCCTCCGGCCCGAGGAAGAGGCCGATCTCGGCCAGGGCGGCCTGCAGCGTGTCCTGCTGCGTGTAGATGACGTTGGTGCTGCCGCCCACGCGCAGGCTGATCGCCTTGGCGTGCTTCACCTCCACCTGCAGGCCGGCGGTCACGGCCGTCGAAGCGGCGGGGTAGACCTCGTCAGCGGGGCCGAGGCGGATGCCGGCGTCCTGCAGCGCCATCTCGACGGTGGGACGACTGGACTGGATCGGCATCGCCCGGCCGTCCTCGACGATCGTCAGGGGCACGGCGCGCACAACGCTGAGGACGACGCCCTCGGGCTGGCTCCCGGCGCGGTTGAATACGCCGAAGCCGGCCAGCGACGCGAGGCTGATCGGGCTTGGGTAGAGCGCGTCCGTGGCGCTGACCTCGATGCTGTTGTAGAGGAGCGTGTCGTAAGGGCTGACGCTAACCGCCAGCTCGTCGAGGAGTTGCTGCACGGTCTCGGCGCGCGTCCGCCAGGCGAGGGCGCGGCCATCGACCTCGACGACCACAGGCACGGCCCGCTCGACCTTGATCTGGTCGCCGGAGCGGAGCAGGACGTCGCCCGCCTCCCGCTGGACGCCCGCCGACTCGAGGAGCGACGCCACGTCCGTCTCGCGGCTGACGAGAACGCTAACGCCGTTGTCGGCGCTGATGACGAGACGCCGCGGCGGGAAGACGATGAAGCCAAGCAGGCCGGCAAAGGCGAGGCAGAGGAAGAGCGAAAGACGGAGGCGAGCCCTAGTTGAGCTGATAAGGTTGAGGTAGAGGTGCGGGACTAGTTGGCTTTGACGGGCTTGTGGTCGGACGGGCGCGCCTTCCAGCCAATACGTCAAACAGCCTCCTCCTTAAGGCTAACGGACGGCCGCTCGCGTCCGGCCCCAAGAGTGGTCGTGCACCCGCTGTCGACCCGGATTCGGGCTTGCCGCCGCTCGCCGGCTCAGGCCAGGTGTTCCCACGGCGCCCAAGGGAATCTACTTACCGCTGCTTCCTTCCGGACCTGACGGGGTTCGCAGCCCCTCGCCGCGTAGGGCCCAGCCTTCATCGCCACGTTGCTTGAGCAGTCCCCGTATGCCTAGACCTCGAGCGGGAATTCGACCCCGCTATAGCGGGTTGCGGGTACAGGGCACCGCTAGCTCCCCGTCTAGCACGACCGCAGGCATGCTACCACACGGAGAAGCGCCTTCGTCAAGCAAACTGACGCCCCTTATGTCAACACATCCGGGTTCACGCAGCAGGGCGGACGCTCGCCTCGAAAGAAGGCCTCCAGATTCGCGACGGCCAGGTCCGCCATCTTCGTCCGCGTCTCGATCGTTGCGCTGCCGACATGCGGCGCAAGGAGAACGTTATGCAGTTGTAATAGCGGATCCTCTGCCGGCAGCGGCTCGACGGCGTAGACGTCCAGCGCGGCGCCGCCGATGCGGCGCTCGATCAGCGCTCGCACTAGCGCCGCCTGGTCGACGACGCCGCCGCGCGCCGTGTTGACGAGGACGCCGTCGGGCTTCATCAACGCCAGCTCGCGCGCGCCCATGAGGTTGCGCGTCTCCGGCGTCAGCGCCACGTGCAGGCTGACGAAGTCGGCCTGGCGCAGGAGGTCGTCCAAAGACCGCCACTGCACGCCGAGCTCCGCCTCGACCTCCGGCTTGCGGTGGCGCGACCAGTAGAGCAGCGGCATGCCGAAGCCGCGCGCTCGCCGCGCCACGGCGAGGCCGATGGCGCCGAGGCCGACGATGCCCAGCGTGGCGCCGTTCACGTCGCGGCCCAGAAGCCAGGCCGGCCGCCAGACGGGCCAGTCGCCCTGCCGCACCGCCCTCTCGCCTTCGACGATCCGGCGCGCAAAGGCGAGGATGAGGGCGAAGGCCAGATCCGCAACCGTCTCGGTCAGGACGCCGGGCGTGTTGGTGACGAGGACGCGCCGCTGCGTGCAGGCAGGGACGTCGACGTTGTCGTAGCCGACGGCCATGTTGCTGACGATGCGCACGTTCGGCGCCGCGTCCAGGAGGTCGCCGTCGACGCGATCGGTGAGGAGAGTGAGGAGGCCGTCGGCCCCGGCGGCGCCGGCGCGCAGCGCCGCCGCCGGCGGCGGGTCGAGCTCCGGCCAGACAGTCAGGTCGGCGGCCCGGCGCAGGCGGTCGAGGCCCTCGCCGGGCAGCTCTCGCGTGACGAAGATGCGCGGTCGCTCCGCCACGGCGACTCAGACGCCTCGCCCAGCGCGCATCGCCAAAGCCTGAGCGACGGCGAAGACGATGAGGGCATTTGGCACGTGCAGCGCCTTCAGCCAAGAAACGTCGACCTGAACGACGACGGTCTCCAGGATGACGAAGGCGACGAGCACGGCGGTCATGGCGATGACGACACGGCCGAGGTGGCCGGCGACGGCCAGGAGGAGCATGGCGATCGGTGTGAGGGTGAGCGCCGTCGCGCCCAGGAGTCTGTGCGGGTCGATGCTCTCACCGCCGAGCGTGCCGAGGCCGCCGAGGAAGAACTGGACGACGAGGGCGACGAGAAATAGCCAGGCGACGACGCGAAAGGCGTTACGCGCCAGCGCCACCGCGCGCTCCTTCGGCGCCTTCGCCGCGAACGAGGCGCGTCGCCTGCTGGGCGAGGTAATGCCCGAGGACGAAGATAGCCAGGCCGCCGAGGACGTGAAGAGAGCGCAGCGCCATGGGATCGAGGTCCTCGTTCGCCCAGAGGGACTGGAAGAAGGCAAGGAGGAAGAGGACGACGCTGAGACCGATCAGCAGCCGCCCCAGGCGGCCGATAACCGCGAGTAGCAGGAGGACGATGCTAACGATGGTGAGCGCGTGGCCGAGGGCCTCGTGCGGGTCCATGCTCTCGCCGCCCAGCTCTGACAGGCCGAGACCAGCAAGGAAGAACTGCACGGCCACGCCGAGAACAAAGAGCCACGCCAGACCCATGAAAGCCGTTCGCGCCGCGGCCAAGGCGAGCCTCCTTCTCTGTTCGCGCGTACTACAGCATTCGCCGCAGCCAGGCGTCAAGGCGCTAGCGTGCCGGCGAGACGCTGCCGCGCGCGTGTGAAGGAGCCCTTCTGCGGGCACTCGAGACGACGGCCCGCTACACGCTAGCCCGGGACCCGCCGCAGCCAAGTATCGACTTTGGGCGCGGCCTCGGCGACGAAGCGCTCGCCGTAGACGACGCCCCAGTGGCCGGCCCCCGGCACGGCCAGGCTGTCGGCCGCCAGATAAAGAGCAAGACGGCGGCACTCGTCGGTCGGGAACTGCTTGTCCGCCTCGCCGTAGACGATGAGCGTCGGGCAGCGGATGGAGCCGGGCGGGACAGAGACGCCGCGCTTGCGCTGGCGGCGCGCCATGCCGCTCTCCTCGGCGCCGGCGCTGCGCGCCAGGACGGAGGCGACCTCCTCGTCAGCCAGGTCGTGCAGGGCGGCGCGAGAGCGGACGGGGTCGTCCGTGTAGATGCCGTAGAGCTCCGGACCGAACACGGTCGAAGGCGTCCGGCGCACCTCCTCCGGTGGCGCCCGGCCCGCGACCTGCTGCGGCGGGCTGGGGGAGAAGAGGAGGAGGGCCGGCGTCTCCTGGTGGGCGGCGGCGTACATCATCGCCAGGAGGCCACCCATGCTCCAGCCGCCGATGACGGGGTGCTGGCCCTGGGCGGCAACGATCTGCGGCGTTACGGACTCGACGTCGCTCAGGTAGTCCTCCATAGTCGTGCTGCCGAGGTCGGCGGGCAGGCTGCGGCCGTGGCCGCGCAGGTCAAGGACGTTGACCTCCCAGCCCAGAGGCTGCAGATGGCGGCGCCAGACGTCCCAGACCCAGGCGCCGTTAGCGGCGCCGTGGATGAGGAGGAGAGGGGGGCTGGCCATCAGCGGCGATTATTGCACAGCCTCTGGGGCCAAACCCTGGGCGGGTAGACGGCGTATATCGGGGAGGAGGGTGAGCTTATTGACACCACCTATGGCCTATGCTACGTTGCCGCCGCTGGCGGCTTCCGAGACATTGCGGAGGCGTTTTGTTTTAGGGGAGCGCGGCGGTTAAAGTAAAGCAGGGGCCGCTAGCTCAATGGTAGAGCAGGTGACTCTTAATCACCCGGTTCCAGGTTCGAGTCCTGGGCGGCTCACCAACAACGAGAAGTGGGGAGGAAGCGGTGCGAAACGGCGCCGCTAGAGGGGAAGTGTCGGAATTGGTAGACGAGCATGACTTAGGATCATGTGCCGCAAGGCGTAGGAGTTCGAGTCTCCTCTTCCCCACCAGCCTTGCTGCTCTTCACCGACCCGGACAACGGCCCGTCCGTCGCCCGAGCGAGCGTCACTCCTAGGGATGAGAGGGGAGTAATGCCAGCACTGCTACAGGTCAAGGACCTCAAGACCTACTTCTACCTGGAGGAGGGCGTCGTCAAGGCCGTAGACGGCATCAGCTACGACGTCCAGGAGGGCGAGACGCTGGCGCTGGTGGGCGAGAGCGGCTGCGGCAAGAGCGTGAGCGCCCTTTCCCTACTTCGGCTCATCCCCATCCCGCCGGGCCGCATCGTCACCGGTGAAGTGCTCTTCGACGGCGACGACATCCTGAAGCTCAACGACGATGAGCTGCGCAAGGTGCGCGGCAACCGCATCGCCATGGTCTTTCAGGAGCCCATGACCTCCCTCAACCCGGTGCTCACCATCGGCAAGCAGATCACGGAGGCGCTGGAGCTCCACCTGAGGCTCGACAGGGGGGCCGCCACGGCCCGCGCCATCCAGCTCCTGGAGATGGTGGGCGTGGCCGAGGCCGAGCGCCGCATCAGCGACTACCCCCACCAGTTCTCCGGCGGCATGCGCCAGCGCGTCATGATCGCTATGGCCATGGCTTGCAACCCCAGGCTGCTCATCGCCGACGAGCCGACGACGGCGCTGGACGTGACGATTCAGGCGCAGGTACTGGAGGTCATGGCCCGCCTCAGCCGCGAGTTCGGGACAGCGGTGATCATCATCACGCACAACCTCGGCGTCGTGGCGCGCTACGCCGACCGCGTCGCGGTCATGTATGCCGGCAAGATCATCGAGTCCTCAACGGCCGAGAACGTCTACGGAGACCCCCGCCACCCTTACACCCTGGGCCTGCTGAACTCGGTGCCCAAGCTCCACCAGGCCGCGGGCGAGAAGCTCATGCCCATCGAGGGTTCGCCGCCGGACATGGTCCGTCTACCGCCGGGCTGCTCCTTCTACCCTCGCTGCACCTTCCGCATCGACCAGTGCAAGGAAGAGTACCCGCCGCTGCAGATCGTCGCAGAGAACCACTACGCCGCCTGCTGGGTGGACGTGACGAAGGGGAGGCCTTCGAAGAATGGCAACTGAGACTGTCGCACCGGCGAGGAACGGCCAGTCCGCCGAGAGCGAGGCGCTCGTCGACGTCCGCAACCTCAAGATCTACTTCCCCGTCATGGCCGGCTTCCTCATCTCCAGGAAGATCGCCGAGAACAAGGCTGTGGACGACATCACGTTCAGCGTCAAGCGAGGCGAGACCCTCGGCCTCGTGGGCGAGAGCGGCTGCGGCAAGTCGACCACCGGCCGCGCCATCCTCCAGCTCTACAGGCCCACGGATGGTCACATCTACTTCGAGGGCACGGACCTGGGGTCGCTGCGCGGCAACGACCTGCGACGCATGCGCCGCCGGATGCAGATGATCTTCCAGGACCCTTACGCCTCCCTGAACCCCCGCATGTCGATCCGCGACATCATCGGCGAGCCGCTGACCATCCACAACCTGGGCAACAAGTCGGAGCGCCGCGAGCGAGTCGCAGAGCTGATGCGCATCGTCGGGCTGAACCCCTACTACGCCAGCCGCTTCCCGCACGAGTTTTCCGGCGGCCAGCGCCAGCGCATCGGCGTGGCGCGGGCGCTCGCCGTCTCGCCCGACTTCATCGTCTGTGACGAGCCGGTCTCCGCCCTCGACGTGTCGATCCAGGCGCAGATAATCAACCTGCTGGAGGAGCTGCAGGAGCAGTTCGGCCTGACCTACCTCTTCATCGCCCACGACCTCGCCGTCGTGCGCCACATCAGCGACCGCGTCGTCGTCATGTACCTCGGCCACCTGATGGAGATGGCGGACCGCAACGAGATCTACGATAACCCCCTACACCCTTACACGAAGGCGCTGCTCTCCGCCGTCCCCATCCCCGACCCGGTGCTGGAGCGCAAGCGCGAGCGCATCATCCTCACGGGCGAGGTGCCCAGCTCGCTGCGGCCGCCGCGCGGCTGCGTTTTCCACACGCGCTGCCCCATCGCCATCGACGAATGCCGCCAGGTCGTGCCGGAGTGGCGGGAAGCCGCGCCGGGCCACTGGGTCGCTTGCCACCGGGTGTAGCGAGGTTGGCTACTCCTGTTCTAAGATCGGCGAAGGCCCCTCCTTCACCACGAAGGGCCTCCCGCCGTTACGTGAGCGAGCAAGCCCAGACCTTTGAGCCGTTTGCCAACGAGAGCGCGTACATCCATCTGAACGAGCGGATGGTCGACCGCGTGCTGCGCCGCCTCGGCGCCATGCCGACGATCCGCCTGCTCGACCTCGCCGCGGGGACGGGGCTGCTAACGTCCATCGCCTACGAGAGGGCGAAGGACGCGGGCGTCCGCCTCCTGTCGACGCTGCTCGACCTCGACCTACCGGCGCTCATGCAGGCGCGCAAGGAGGTGACCTGCGACAGTGCCGCGTACATCTTCGGCACGGCGGACCACCTGCCGCTGAAGCAGACCTACGACGCCGTTATCTTCGCCAACAGCCTTCACCTGCTGGACGAGGACGCCAAGGCGAAGGCGCTGAAGGAGAGCTGGCGCGTCCTGCGGCCGGGCGGCCTCCTGGCCATGAACACCACCTTCTACGAGGGCGCCTACCCGGAGGAGAGCAAGCCGTTCTACAGCCGCTGGATCCGGCGCGCCATCGTCGAGATCAACCGCAGGCTGCCCCAGCGGGCGAAGTCTGAGAAAGCGCAGGCCATGGAGTGGCTGCCGGCCGTGGGCTACAAGGAGCTGATCGCCAGGGCGGGCTTCAAGATCCTCGAGATGCGCGAGCGGCGCGTGCTCCTGAGCCAGGCGGCGGTGCGCGCGATCTGCGCCTACAAGGAGTTCGCCAAGGGCGCCCTGCACGCCACGGACGAGGACGCGAACGAGGCCTCGCAGGCGCTGCAGGTGACAGTGAGGCAGACCTTCCACGACCTGCAGATGAAGTACCTGCCGCGCAACTGGCTGGAGATCGTCGCCGTCAAGGCGTAGGCGAGCCTTCAGCTCTCAGCGACCAGCGCCACGCGCTGGCAGTTCGAGTAACCGCGTCGCCCAGGTGCCCATGCCCCCGCCTTCAGGCGGGGGTTGCTCTCCCACCCCAGCTTGAAAGCTGGGGCATCCCGGCGAGTCTCTCGCTGGCCGCTGATAGCTGATAGCTGATAGCTTATAGCTATCTTGGATCAGAGCCGCATCCGCAACTTCTCGATCATCGCCCACATAGACCACGGTAAGTCCACCCTCGCCGACCGCCTGCTGGAGCGCACGGGGACGATCGCCCTGCGCGATTCGACGGCGCAGATGCTCGACAGCATGGAGCTGGAGCGCGAGAAGGGCGTGACGATCAAGGCGAAGGCCGTGCGCATGACCTATCGCGCCGCCGACGGCCTCGACTACGAGCTCAACCTCATCGACACGCCGGGCCACGTCGACTTCGCCTACGAGGTCTCACGCGCCCTCGTCGCCTGCGAGGGCGCCCTGCTCATCGTCGACGCGGCCCAGGGCGTGCAGGCCCAGACGCTCGCCAACCTCTACGCCGCGCTGGAGAACGACGTGACCATCGTGCCGGTCGTGAACAAGATCGACCTTCCGAACGCGGAGCCGGAGCGCGTCGCCGACGAGCTGGCGCGCATCGCCGGCTTCGACCGCTCGGAGGTCATCTACACCTCGGCGAAGGAGGGCATCGGCACAGACGAGGTGCTGGAGGCCATCGTCCAGCGCATACCGCCGCCGAAGGGTGAGGCCGCGGCGCCGCTGCGGGCCCTGATCTTCGACTCGAAGTACGACTCCTACAAGGGCGTCATCACCTACGTGCGCGTCGTGGACGGGCGCGTGGCGCCGGGGCGGGCGCTGCGCCTCATGGCGACGGAGCGGCGCCTGGAACCCGTCGAGGTCGGCGTCTTTCGGCCCGACTTCGAGGCGACGGATGGGCTCGATTGTGGCGAGGTGGGCTACGTCGCGACGGGGCTCAAGAGCGTCCGCGATGCCCGCGTCGGCGACACGCTGACGGAGGACGCGCGGCCGGCGGCGCAGACGCTGCCGGGCTACCGGCCCGCCAAGCCCATGGTCTTCGCCGGGCTGTATCCGGCGCAGGCGACGGACTACAACCTCCTGCGCGACGCCCTGGAGAAGCTGCGCCTGAGCGACGCCTCCCTCACCTTCGAGCCGGAATCGAGCGTCGCCCTCGGCTTCGGCTTCCGCTGCGGCTTCCTGGGCCTGTTCCACATGGAGATCGTGCGCGAGCGGCTGGAGCGCGAGTACGACCTGACGCTGATCTTCACGGCGCCCAGCGTCGAGTACTACGTGACGCGCACGGACGGCGGCGAGATCGTCCTGGACAACCCGGCGGAGCTGCCCCCGCCCAACGAGGTCGCCGAGATCCGCGAGCCCTGGGTGGACATCGCCATCGTCCTGCCGGACCGCTTCGTCGGCGCGGCGATGGAGCTATCGACGGCGCGCCGCGGCGCCTTCAAGCGCATGGAGTACCTGGAGACGGCCACGGACACCGGGGTGGGCGAGGCGCGCGTGCTGCTCGAGTACCACGTGCCGCTCTCGGAGATCCTCACCGACTACTACGACCAGCTGAAGTCGCGCACCCAGGGCTACGCGACGCTCGACTACACGCTGGCGAGCTACGAGCCGGCGCGGCTGGTGAAGCTGGACGTGCTGGTCAACGCGCAGCCCGTGGACGCGCTCACGATCATCGTCCACCCGGAAGAGGCGCAGGCAAAGGGACGGGAGCTGGTCGAGAAGCTGCGGCGGCTGATCCCGCGTCAGCTATTCGACGTGCCGATCCAGGCCGCCGTCGGCGGCCGCGTCATCGCCCGCGAGACGGTGCGGGCGATGCGCAAGAACGTGCTGGCGAAGTGCTACGGCGGCGACGTGACGCGCAAGCGCAAGCTGCTGGAGAAGCAGGCGGCGGGCAAGAAGCGCATGCGGCGCGTCGGCAACGTGGAGATTCCCCAAGAGGCCTTCATGGCCGTCCTCAGCCTCGAACGCTAACGGCTCTCGCTTTCCCAAGGACTTGCAGTCCTATCCGGTTCCGCGTAACATCTTCTACGTAACACTCCTATGGCGATACGCAAACTTAAGCCACCGCCGCGGCCGGACGACGAGATTCGCGCAATCCTGCTCGATTACTTCTTCGAGCGTAATCGAAACGCCACGAGCCCCAAGGGCAAGAAGACCGGCGCCGCCGTGACAATCAAGGTCCTGAGGGCTGAACTTAAGGAGAGACAGGGTCTCAGCGCTCAAGAGGTTGTTCGGAACCTGACGTACCTACTGAGTCAAGGGTGGGTTGAACAGCAAAACTCATCCTCGAGCTTTGCCACCAAACGAGGCAGCATAGTGCCTTCCGTGACGCCGTATTACATCATTACGGCTGCTGGAATCGACAAGATTGAAGGCCCCAGCGCCTTCACACGCGACCGATTCGCAGGCATCCGAATCGAAGCCAGCGGGCATAACGTGATCACTTTGGGCGATGGCAACCGGGTAAGTGTGCAATACCGCGACCTCGGTCAGGCACTCTCCGAGCTACGCGAGGCAATCAGCTCATCGAACAAGCTCGACGACAGAGCCAAGCTGGACGCCGTTGTCGACATCGATGCTATCGAGGATCAGCTGCTAAAGCCAAACCCGAACAAAGGCGTCATCCGATCCCTCTGGGAAGGGATCGAGAAAGCAGCTATAGCCGCGGGTCTCGCTGCCTCAGTCAGTACGGTGGCACCACTGATCGCGGGCCTGATTCGCTAAACACGGCACAAGGGACAAACGGAAGACCGGCGGGCGGGCGGGGATGCTTCGCCGGTCTTCGAGGGTTCGTCTAGGGAGCCGCGTTACCCTTTGCCGATGCGGTACATCTTGGTGCCGCAGACGGGGCAGGTGCCGCTGGTGGCGGGCTTGCCATTCTTCATCGTCACGGCCCTTGGGTTTCGCATCTCTCTCTGGGTCCGGCACTTTAGGCAGTAGGCCTGCATGTTTGCCTCCTTAAGGCGCTAGACGGGTTTTCTGCTATATAGCCTACACACGTTACCAGCTCGAATCTAACTAACGCTAGCATCATACGCGTTTCAGACTCGGTGTCAAGCTTCAAAACGTGAATATCTGCCCTCCCGACATGAATCTGTCAGCCTTTCTTGTCGGGCCGGCACGCACCTCGCTAGAATTGGTCTGCGGAGGGATCGCATAGTGGTCTAGTGCGGCCGCCTGCTAAGCGGTTATCCTGGGTTACCGGGATCCTGGGTTCGAATCCCAGTCCCTCCGCCAGACTCCTTCCCCCTCACCCCACCGCAAAGGGCAAACGGGCAAGCTGCCGCGCATGCCAATCGACCCCTACGGCAGGCAATGGGAACCGTCTCTCAGTCCCCTCTCGTCTTCGCACAAGGCTAGATTCCTCGCGTTGCTCGGAATGACAGCTCGGGGCCTACTCGCCGCGCCTGAGCCGCGCCGCGACGCGGGCGATGGCGGCGCCCAGCTCGCTCGCCAGCAGGCCGGAGGCGCCGTACTCCTCCTCGAAGCTCGCCGCGGCGGCGCCGTGCAGGTAGACGCCGAGGCCCGCCGCCGCGAAGGGCGCAACGCCCTGGGCGATGAGGCCGGCGATGGCGCCGGCGAGGACGTCGCCGGTGCCTGCCGTCGCCAGCGCCGCGTTGGCGTAGGGGCTTATGAGGGCGCGACCGTCCGGCTGCGCGACGACCGTGCTCGCGCCTTTGAGTACCACGGTTTGGCGCCAGCCTTGGGCGGAGCGGCGCGCCGTGCCCAGCCGGTCCGCCTGCACCTCGGCGACGCTGCCGCCCGTCAGGCGGGCGAGCTCACCGGGATGAGGCGTGAGCACAGCCGAGGCCTTCACCTCGTCCTGCCAGCCCGCGAGGCGAGACAGGGCGTTGAGGGCGTCCGCGTCGACGACAACGGGCGTCTGCGGCGCCGACGCCAGCAGGCGGCGGACGAGGGCTTGTGTGCCGGTCGCCAGGCCGAGGCCGGGGCCGACGAGGAGGGCGTCGTGGCCGGCGAGCGCGCCGAGGATCACGTCCGCGGCGGCCGCGTCGATGCCTCCGTCGGCCTCAGGCAGGGGCAGATACGTGACCTCCGGCAGCTGCGCGGCGACGGCGGCGCGCACGGGGTCGATGGCAGCGAGCGTCACGAGGCCGGCGCCGGCGCGCAGCGCCCCCAGGCAGGCGAGCGCCGCCGCGCCCACGTAGCGCTCGGAGCCGGCGACGACCAGGACGCGGCCGAAGGTGCCCTTGTTCGACTCGGCGGGACGGGCCGGCAGCGCGGCCCGCGCCCAGTCCTCCGTCAGCAGCTCCGTCGGGATGGCGTCGCCCAGCGCCGGGTCGAGGCCGATGTCGAGCACCTGGACGCGGCCGGCGCAGGCGGCGCCGGGCAGGACGTGCAGGCCGATCTTCGAATAGGCAAGGGCGAGCGTTACGTCCACGGCCGCGGCGTGCGGGTCGGCGGCGCCGGAGTCGGCGTCAACGCCGGTCGGCAGGTCGACGGCAAATAGGGGCGCCCGCCGGCTTCGCAGCAGGTCGAGGGCGCCGGCGATGGCGCCGCCCAGCGGCCGCTGCCTGCCGATGCCCAGGACGGCGTCGATGACGGCGTCGGCGCGCCCGACAGCGTCGGCGAGGGCGCCGGCGGCCCCGCCTGCCGGCGAGACAGGCTCGATGACCTCGATCTCTCGCGACCGGACGGCGGCCAGGTTGGCGTCGTCGGCCGCGCGGGGCGCCAGCAGGCAGACGCTGACGTCGGCGCCAGAGTCGTGCAGGTAGCGCGCCGCGACGAGGCCGTCGCCGCCGTTGTTGCCGGGCCCGACGAGGACGAGGACGCGACGGGCGCGCGCCGAGCCGAGATGGTCGCGCACCGCCTCGGCGATAGCGCGGCCGGCGTTCTCCATCAAGCCCGTAGCGGTGAAGCCGGCCCTGAAGGCCGCCTCTTCGATGGCGCGCATCTCGGCTGTAGTGACGAGTTTCACGGGCCTACAGCAGTCCGCGGCGCTTCAGGCGCTCGATGAGGGCCGCGCGCGCCTCTTCGTAGTCGATAGAGGCCGCGCAGGGGGCGACGACGAAGGCGAGGGCGAGGAGGTCGCTGTGAGTCATGCTCACCTCCGGCCGGCCCATGCCGAGCGTGCCGGCGCGCTCGGCGGCGCGGCCGTGCAGGTAGACCAGGGGCTTGCCGCGGCGGTCGGGCAGGATCTCGATCTCGCGCCAGCCGACGCCGCGCACGCCCGTGCCCAGCGCCTTCATCATCGCTTCCTTGGCGGCGAAGCGGGCAGCCAGCTCGCGGATGCGGCCGCGGCAGTAGGCGACCTCGAGCTCGGTGTAGACGCGCTCGAGGAAGCGCCGCGGATGGCGCGCGAGCGTGCTGGCGACGCGCTCGATCTCGATGACGTCTATGCCGCAGGCGAGGGAGAACATCACGGCGATGATAGCAGGGCATCGCGTTGTCGTTGCGAGGAGCCCTTCGGCTTCGCTCAGGACAGCCTCGGCGACGAAGCAATCTCGGTCCAAAGACCGACGAGATTGCTTCGCTTCGCTCGCAAAGACAGGGCAGGCTTGTCGGTCAACAACAAGAGGGGCGTCAAGAAATCGTGCCGAACGGACTTCGACAAAGGCGAAGCCCCAGGGGGATAATCGGCCCAGCAGTGCCTTTGGCCGAAGGAGGGCAGCATGACGGCCCAGATCATCGATGGACTCGCCGTTTCGGCGGCGATACGCGCCGAGCTCAAGGAGCGCGTCGCCAAGCTGCGCGCCCGCGGCTTCGACCCCGGGCTGGCCTTCGTCATCGTCGGCGACAACCCGGCGTCCATCTCCTACGTGCGCAGCAAGGCGCAGGCCTGCGAGGAGACCGGGCTGCGCTCGGAGACGATCCGCCTGCCGGCGACGACCTCCGAGGCGGAGCTGCTCGGCCTCATCGACCGGCTGAACCAGGACCCGCGCTGGAGCGGCATGATCGTCCAGCTGCCGCTGCCGCCGGCCATCGACGCCAACGCCGTCGCCTCGGCGATCGACCCGGACAAAGACGCCGACGCCCAGAACCCGCACAACGTCGGCCGCATGCTCATGGGCATGCCGGGGCCAAGGGCGGCCACCCCCGCGGGCGTCCAGGAGCTGCTCGTGCGCACGGGCAACGACCCGGGCGGTCAGCACGTCGTCATCGTCGGGCGCTCGATGCTGGTCGGCAAGCCGCTGGCGGCGCTGCTGGTGCAGAAGGCGAAGGGCGCCAACGCCACGGTGACGGTCTGCCACACGGCGACGAAGGACCTCGCCTACCACACCAAGCAGGCCGACATCCTCGTCGTCGCCGCCGGCGCGCCGAACGCCGTGACGGCAGACATGGTGCGCCCCGGCGCCGTCGTCATCGACGTCGGCAACAACCGCGTGCCGGACGCGACGCGCAAGAGCGGCTATCGCATGGTGGGAGACGTCGACTTCGAGTCGGTGAAGGAGGTCGCGTCCTGGATCACGCCGGTGCCGGGCGGCGTGGGGCCGATGACGGTGACGATGCTGCTCGCGAACACAGTGGCGGCGGCGGAGCGCGCCGCCGGCTAGTGGAGGATGGCTGCCTGCGGGATGAATCCCGCAGCTTCGCACGTTGGGGGAACGCGAAGGGTTAGCACTCATCGGCAGGGAGTGCTAAGATGGTTGCTGGCGGCACGCCGTGCCGCTAAACTTCGTTAACGGGCTCTGAGGAACGCCGTGCCGCTCTACGAGTACAAGTGCAACAGCTGTAACCATGGCTACGAAGCGCGCGAGAGCTTCGACGCGCCTTCGCGCCAGGCTTGCCCGCGCTGCCGCGCCATGGCCAAGCGCGTCCTCCACGCGCCGCCCATCGTTTTCAAGGGCAAGGGCTGGTACATCACCGACAGCCGCAAGGGCAGCAGCGCCACGGTCGGGAGCGGGCCCGACTCGGCCTCCATACCTCCCACCTCGACCGCCGACGGCGCCGGCGGCAACGGCGCCAAGCCGGAGTCGAAGCCGGCCGCCGCGCCCACGACCAGCGACGACTGAGCACAAGGCAGAGTACACAGGCAGAGTGCATAGGCATCGACGGTTGGTGCTGGATGCACTCTGTCTCTGCACTCTGCCCTAAGCGATGAGGCTCGTCCTCCAGCGCGTGAGCAGCGCGGCCGTTCGCGTCGACGGCGAGACCGTGGGCGCCATCGAACCCGGGCTGCTGGCCCTCGTCGGCGTGCGCGAGGGCGATGACGAAGGGACGGCCCGGCGCCTGGCGGCGAAGACGGCGGCGCTGCGCATCTTCCCAGACGACGAGGGGCGCTTCAACCGCTCGCTGCTCGAGACGAACGGTGAGGCGCTGATCGTCAGCCAGTTCACGCTCTACGCCGACGTGCGCCGCGGCCGGCGCCCCAGCTTCTCGGACGCGGCGCGACCGGATCTCGCGGAGCCGCTGGTCGAGGCGTACGCGGCGGCTCTCGAAGCTCTGGGCGTGCGCGTGGCGCGCGGCCGCTTCGGCGCCAAGATGGAGGTCGAGCTGGTGAACGACGGCCCGGTGACGCTCGTCATCGACAGCGCGGACCTGGAGCGGCCACGGAGGGCTTAGCTTCCATTGCGAGCGCAGCGAAGCAACCCAGGGACGGCAATCGAGAGCCTGTACAGCGTCTACATCCTTAGCAACAACGCCGGCAGCGTGCTCTACACCGGCTTCTCCAGTGACCTGAAGGCGCGTGTGTATCTGCACAGACAGAAGCTCATCAGTGGCTTCACGAAGCGCTACAACGTTACCCGCCCCGTGTACTACGAGACGACGGACGACCGGAACGCCGCCATCACCCGCGAGAAGCAAATCAAGGCCGGTTCGCGGGCCAAGAAACTGGCGCTAATCAACTCTCTTAACCCTGAATGGCGGGGCTTATACGGTGATTGGTGACATTGCCACGCGCGCGGCCAGCCACGCCCGGAGCGTCTAACCGGGATTGCCTCGGCCTTCGGCCTCGCAATGGTGTGCAAGCTAGCGCTCTCATGCCGCCCGCCACACCAGGCTCGCGCCCGAAGTCGTAAGCGCCTGCAGGCGGTCCGCCGTCTCGTAGGGCGTCTGGTCGCTGGAGTCGATCGTCGCGCCGGGGACGTCCTTAGCCTCGGCGAAGGCGCGCCACACCTTCTCTACGCGCTCCGGCGCCATGCGCCACTCCGGCC
>Ga0209521_10001063_pt1 | contig 22106 bp, 19 predicted proteins | sample Rifsed19ft4_FD_184016 | JGI IMG/M metagenome (GOLD analysis project Ga0209521, IMG submission 184016) | Soil microbial communities from Rifle, Colorado, USA - sediment 19ft 4 (version 2) | ecosystem: Environmental > Terrestrial > Deep subsurface > Rock core/Sediment | place: Rifle, Colorado...
CGCCGTCAAAGGGATACGCGCCGCTTTGCGATGCGCCTGGCACATATGTACTGGGTTCCTAAGCGCGGCCGCGATTGGCTTCTTGCCCCGTTCGAGCCTGCCAGCGCGCCGAAGCGTAATTATTCGGCGGACACGCTCCCCCCACTGGTCAGGCGTCTCCGACCAGGCTACTTCGAGTGTGCTGCCAATGGGACGGGCCACGGTCCAACATGATTCCAGATCGTTATGCATGGCTCGTTTGGTCGAGCGCATTCTTGCTGCCTTGGCTTGCTGCATATGCGGCCTTCCCGCGCCAGCGGAAGGCCATGCTGTGGGCAAGCCTATTCACGATGCCGTTAGGCCTGACCGAACCCTTATTCGTGCCAGCATATTGGAACCCGCCGAGCCTCTTTGATCTCGCACAGAGGACCGGCTTCGACATCGAAAGCCTGATCTTCTCTTTCGGCATCGGTGGGATTGGAGCGGTGCTTTACAATCTCCTAACGGGATATGAACCCGCTGCTCTGCCACCCTCCGAGCGGGCGGCGCTGCACCATCGGCTCCATTCTTGGGCGCTCGCGGTGCCGCTCGTGTCCTTCCCGCTCCTCAATCTCTTCAACTGGAATCCCATTTACTCAGCGATCATTGCCATGGCCCTTGGCACATTCGCGACGTTGTTTTGCCGCCCCGACCTCGCGCCAAAGGCCGGCGTCGGTGCCATCCTTTTCCTAGGCTATTACACGGTGTTCCTGCTTGGACTTGAGGTGACGGCCCCGGGCTATATCGAGCGGGTGTGGAATCTGCCGGCACTCTCTGGCCTTAAGATCGCTGGCCTGCCGATCGAGGAACTCCTGTTCGCCGCTGCCTTTGGCGCCTACTGGTCGGGCGTCTATGAGCATTTCACCTGGAGCCGACCCGTCCCCGCCCGCGCCCCTTTTGAACGCTCACTGAACTAATCGATTGTAGACAAGGCCAAAGACGGCGAGCGGCCCCCGGAGGCAGATCAAATCTTGCTTTGGGCGAGCAAACTATCCACCACGCCACGGTGCCACTGCGACAAGCGGAGTTATTTGCCCGATTTGCCGCTTAGGTACTTTATCAGAGCCGCTGTTCCGAGAATGAGCAGGATCAGGAGGAGAAGCCACACGAGCCCCATCGCTCCGCCCATCCCCCACATTCCGTTCAACATGTCGTGCATTACGTCGGACCTCCTTGAGTTGCGATGTACGCTGCAAGAGCCTTCCCGATATCAATTGCGTTTGTCTTATGGGGAACGCTGTTAGTCGTCACAACACGTGCTCCTAAGCGGGCAAGCAGACTATCAGCATTGTCAGCGAAAAGTCCATGCACCGCCACGCACACCGGGGCAGGCCACCCTTGCGAAGACAATAGACGCACGGCTTCGATCATCGTTCGCCCCGTCGAGATGATATCGTCGACAAGGACGGGCGTGCGTCCCTTCCACTGCTCTAAGTCCTTTAGCCTGATCTCGACATCGCGATCGCCACGGCGCACTTTTTCCAAGACTGAGTAGGGTGCGTGTGCGTCGCTTGCCACGGCTGCAACCCATTGTTCGCTCTCGCTGTCAGGGCCGATGATGAGCGGATCGGTAACGTTAGCTTTGATCCAGTCCGAGATGAGGGGTGCGGCGTGCACCACGCGCGTGGGAATGCTGTAGATATCTGCGAGCGAACCGTAGCGATGCAAGTGCGGGTCTACGGTGACCAGCCAATCGAAAGCATCCGATAGAAGCCGTGCCACCTGACGCGAGGTCACTGCTTCACCTGGATTGAAGCGCCGATCCTGCCGCATATAGGCAAGGTAAGGCGCCACCAGACCGACCTTTGTGGCGCCAAGCTCCCGCGCGGTGGCTGCCGAAAAGATGAGCGACAGGAATTTCTCATTGGGGTGAGAAAGGGTGCAAACGATCGCGACCGACCGGCCGTCGGGACTCGTATGGAATCTTAGATATGTTTCGCCGTCGGGGAAGGCACGGATTTCCAGGTGCCCCAACTCGTGACGAAGCGTGGCGGCAAGATCCTCCGTCAGTTTCTCGTTGCCAGGTATCGCAACCAAGAGCGGCGTCATCGTCACTCCTGCACGTCGAACATGCTCTCGTTCTTGGCCGCATAGTCGAGGGCATAGGCAAGCTCACCCGGTGCTCCTGCATGGACGGTGCACAGAGGCTGGCCAATCGTCACCTCCTCACCAAGTCTCACATGCAGCTCCACGCCGGCGGCTTTATCGTCGGGGGCACCAGCAAGCTTGGCGAGCTTTGCGATTCTGCGGTTGTCGATAGTCTTGAGCCGTCCCGATCGTGCTGCAACAAGCGGCCGCTGATGCTCTGAGACTGGTGGCACGCGCATTCCACCTTGTGCTTCGCAGATCCGCTGGAACTTCGCCCAGGCCCGTCCATTATCGAGAGTTTGCGCCGCTTTCGCTTCGCCGAGACCTACGGGGACCATTCCCGCAAGCTCGATCAGTGCGCCGGCAAGGGCTATGGCTCGTTTTCTCAAATCCTGCGGAGCATCGGGCGCGCATTGCAGCACAGCCAATACGTCGCGAGCCTCAAGCGCAGGTCCAATGCCGCGCCCAATGGGCTGCGTGCCGTCTCCAAGGATGACCTTGGCCTGCAGCCCAAAGCTCTCCGCTGTCGCAACGAGGGCCCTCGATAGGGCCACAGCAGCGCTCTCGCTGCGGACCTTAGCCGTTGGCCCGACAGGCATATCAAGCACAAGATGGCTCGACCCTGCCGCGATCTTCTTGGAAAGTACTGAGGCGACCAACTGACCTTCGCTATCAAGGTCGAGCGCGCGTTCGACACGGATCAGAATGTCGTCCGCCGGGCTAAGTCTAACGGCTCCGCCCCAAACGATGCATCCGCCCTCCTGCTCAACGACCTTGTGGATGGCCTTTGCGTCGAGGTCAACAGGCGCCATCGTTTCCATGGTATCGGCGGTGCCGGCAGGCGAAGTGATGGCTCGCGACGACGTCTTCGGGATCACGAGCCCGAGCGAGGCGATGATGGAGACGACGATGGGGCTGGTTCGGTTGCCTGGCAAACCGCCGACCGAATGCTTATCCAAAACCATGTCGCTGTTCCAGGACAGCCGGTCGCCGGCCTCGACCATTGCCCGGGTCAGGGCGAGCACTTCGTTATCGTGCAATGGCCGCGCCGCGCCGGCCGTGAGCAGCGCCGAGAGGTGAATGTCTGAATACCTTCCGCCTACGACATCACTAATGATGGCGTTCATTGCGGCCTGGTCGAGTTGGTTCCCGTAGATCCGGCCGCGTACATGGCTTAGGGACTCAAGCGGGTCGGGATGAGAGGCGATGATATTGTCGCCATCCTGTACGCCAAGCCTGATCCAGGCGGATTCGGACAAGGCCGCCTCATCATGAGCGAGGAGATCACTTGTGACGTGATAGAGCGTCGCGATGACATGCCGGCCGCCGGCGCTCAGCACGATTCGAGTGTGTGCAGTGAAACCTTCCGACCGACACACCGGACAGTCCTTGTGCATGAACACGACAGCTTCGAACTGCGTGTCTACGCCAAGCCGGCGAGCTTTTAGCCGGTTTGCGTTGGTGGCCGGCGAGTTGATTGCCTTCCCTGTCATGCAAGTTCCACCTGCTGGCCGTGATCTGGCACGACGCTTCTCCAGCCAAGGTCCTCTTCAATGCGCCGGCGCAATGCATCCGATGCGCTTGGCTCGCCATGGACCACAAATGTCATGCGGGGTGGCTTTGCGAATCCTCTCAGCCACCGCAAGATCTCATCGGCGTCAGCGTGGGCAGAAAGCATATCGAGATTGTGCACCTCGGCCCGGATCGGTATTTGCTCACCGTGTATCTTGACGCTTTCTGCGCCCGCCACCATGGCTGCCCCGCGCGTACCGGCCGCCTGAAATCCAGCGAACAAGATCGTGTTCTTGGCATCCGGCGCATAATGCTTGAGGTGATGCAAAACGCGGCCGCCGGTTGCCATGCCACTCGCGGAAATGATCACCTTCGGCATCGGATCGGCCGTCAACCTTTTTGAGTCCTCGACGCTCCGCACATATTGCGCCACCGCACATGAATTACGGCACTCAGGGTCGGTGAGCCTATGGTCGTCCAAATGGCGGCAGAAAATGTCGCTGGCGTCGATAGCCATGGGACTATCGAGGAAGACAGGGACATTAGCGAGTTGGCCCGATGCCTTGAGGCGATAAAGGTGCCATAGCAGGCTCTGCGCCCGGCCAACCGCGAAGGATGGGATGACAACAGTGCCGCCGCGCGCGACGGTGCGGTCAATGACTTCCAACAGCGCCTCCTCGGGGCTTCGCCGATCATGGCGGCGATTACCGTAGGTCGACTCGACCACCAAATAGTCCGCGTGGTCGCATGGAGCGGGGTCGAGCATGGTCGAACTGTCATAGCGGCCAAGATCACCGGAGAAGACCAAAGTCGTACCGCCCCAATCGAGTTGGACGGAAGCAGCGCCCAGGATGTGGCCCGCGTGACGCAGGCAAAACGAGGCGCCGCCGGGCACGGAGCAGGCGCTGTCAAAAGGTACCGGCGTCAGGTTTTGCAGCGCGTTTATGGCGTCAGCTTGCGTATAAAGCGGGAGCGCTGGTTTGTGCTTGGAGAAGCCGTGGCGATTCGCAAATTCGGCGTCCCGCTCCTGAAGATGGCCTGCGTCAGGCAACAGGATGCCGCAAAAGTCCGCCGTCGCCTCGGAGCATTGCACCGGGCCGGCGAAACCCTGCTTCACCAACAGGGGCAGATAGCCGGTGTGATCAAGATGGGCATGGGTGAGGATGACGGCCTCGATGCTGCTGGGATCAATGGGAAACCGTGCCCAGTTCCGCAGGCGTAGCTCCTTCAAGCCCTGGAACAGGCCACAATCGACAAGAATCCTATGCCCATCGCTTTCAATGAGGAACTTCGATCCGGTGACGGTGCCGGCCCCGCCTAGGAAGGAGAGTGTCAGAGCCAATCTATGCCCCCCGCATCCTGGTCGCCACAGCCCGCGACGCCCTGAATGAGCTCGTTTATCGCCTTCTCTTTCTAGCGCCGCAGCGAGTAACTGGAACTGATCAGTGTCAAGGCGTCCAAGGCTTGGACGGGCACTCCGTATTATTCGGCCGAGCCTGACCGCAGGCCAACTGATAACTTGGTTCCGAGCCCCCGACTGGATATGTGGGGGGCACGGCAAACGCGAGAGTGACTCGATGCCTCCTCCTGTCTTCACTGCGCAAGCGCTTACGAAGACCTACGTCACGGGGGAGATCGAGGTCAAAGCCCTGCGCGGCATCGACCTTGAGATCAAGGCAGGTGAGGTAGTCGTATTGCTGGGGCCCTCAGGCAGCGGGAAATCAACTCTCCTGAACATCATGGGTGGGTTGGACCACGCCACGAGTGGCCGCCTCTTTTTCAAGGATATCGAACTCACTGCTTTGGACGATAGTGATCTTACGGCCTATCGCAGGGTGCACGTCGGATTTGTGTTTCAATTTTTCAATCTGGTTCCGAGCCTGACGGCGTACGAGAACGTCGCTCTCGTCACCGAGATTGCCGAAAGGCCAATGGAGCCCGACGAGGCGCTTGCCCTCGTTGGGTTGCAAGCTCGCATGCATCACTTTCCCGCTGAGCTTTCGGGGGGCGAGCAACAACGCGTGGCGATTGCTCGTGCGATTTCTAAGCAGCCCGAGGTCCTGCTCTGTGACGAGCCGACGGGCGCCTTGGATTCGAAAACCGGCAGTCGGGTAATCGAAGCGCTGCTTGCCATCAATGCGCAGCTCGGCACCACCGCGCTCATCATCACGCATAACGCAAGCATTCAGGCCGTTGCCCACAGGGTGATTTTTTTCGCTGACGGGCAGATTTCGAGGATTCACAGAAACGAACAGCGCCGTGCCGCAAGCGAAATCACATGGTGATCAATGCGAGCCATCGACATCAAGCTCGTTCGTGATCTGAAGCGCTTGTGGGCGCAATGTTTAGCCATTGCGCTCGTCGTCGGCGGCGGCTTTGCCACGCTCATCATGGCTGTCGGTTCACATCGATCCCTCGACGAAACGCGTATCGCCTATTACGAACGTTACCGGTTTGCAGATGTTTTTGCGACAGTTAGACGAGCGCCAAAGCCGCTGGTAGATCAAATAAGAGAAATTCCCGGCATCGCTGCGGTGGACGCACGCATCGCCAAGCTCGCATTGCTTGACATTCCTAATTTTGCTGAACCCGCAACGGCGCAAGTTATTTCTTTGCCGGAGATCGGTGAACCGTCTCTCAATCGGCTCTACATGCGATCGGGCCGTACACCGGAACCGGGTAGGTCAGAAGAGGTCGTCGTCAACGAAGCCTTCGCCAAGGCGCACGCGTTTGGGCCTGGCGATCGCTTCTTCGCGATCTTGAACGGCCGGAAGCGGGAGTTGGTAATTGTCGGGACTGCGCTGTCGCCTGAGTACATCTTTACGGTTGGTCCCGGAGATATTATGCCGGACGACCGGCGCTTTGGCATCATTTGGATGCCCGAAAAGGCGCTTGCCAGCGCCTATGACCTTGAAGGCGCCTTCTCCTCCCTCACTGTTAAGCTATGGCGGGGCGCTTCCGAGCGCGAGGTCATCACGCGCTTAGATAGCTTACTCGACCGCTATGGCGGACAAGCGGCTTTTGGGCGGAAGGATCAGACGTCTCACGCTTGGCTTGACCACGAACTCGACATGCTCAAGAACATGAGTCGTACCCTTCCACCGATCTTCCTCCTCGTATCGGCGTTCCTGGTCAACCTGACGCTTAATCGGCTCGTCGCGCTTGAACGCGAGCAGATCGGACTCCTGAAGGCATTGGGTTACGGCAACGTCGATATTGTCTTGCACTATCTCAAACTCGTAATCGTCATCGTGATCGTAGGCATTGCCCTCGGAAGTGCGGCCGGCACCTGGCTCGGCACATATCTGACGAGGCTGTTCGGAGACTATTTCCGCTTTCCCTTTCTTGTATTCGCCAAGAGCACTGACCTCTATTTGATCGCCGCCGCTTTGAGCCTCTTTGCCGCGGCGATAGGAGCAATTCGCGCGCTCCGAGACGTGGTGAGGCTGTCGCCGGCCGTTTCGATGCAGCCGCCCGCTCCTCCACTATTTCGACGGATACTGCCTGAGACATTCCCCATCGATAAAGTCGTATCGCAACCGACGATGATCATGTTGCGGAACATCACGAGCCATCCGGTCAGGGCTATTTTCACGATGCTCGGGATGGCACTTGCAACCGCAATCCTCGTTGTGTCGCTTTTCACCCGCGGGACAATGGAGCAGCTGATCGACGTGACGTATTTCATGGCGGACCGTCAGGATGCGACCGTGGGCTTGATTGAGAAGCGCACAAGAGACGTCATCATGCAGGTCAAACGACTTCCCGGTGTTCTTGCCGTCGAGCCTTACCGCGAAGTTCCCGTCCGCATAAGGAATGGCAACATAGAACGTCGCGTGATCATCAGCGGCAGACCACGCGACGCTGATCTCAGCCGCATTATTGACGTCCACCTCCGACCCGTTGTGATTCCCGAAAACGGTTTGGCGATCTCCAGCATGCTGGCCGAAATTCTCGGAGTGGGAGTGGGTGATTTCGTCGAGGTTGATCTCCTTGAAGGTCAGCGCCGGACCATATCTCTTCCCGTGACAGCCCTCGTCGAGGACTATTTTGGGATCAAGGGAATGATGGATGACCAAGCGCTCGCCCGGTTGATGCGTGAAGCGCCTGCTGCGAACGCCGTCAATCTGAGTTTTGATCCGACGAAGAGCGACCTGTTCTATGCCGCGATTAAGGGAATGCCGACCGTCAGCGGGCTGGCGTTGCAAGGTGCATCACTCGCGAATTTCCGGGCGGTGATAGCGGTATTTGTGACGACAATGGCGAGCATCTATACCGGCCTTGCTGGGGTTATTGCATTTGGCGTCGTTTACAACAGCGCACGAATATCTCTTTCCGAGCGGGCCCGAGAACTTGCAAGCCTACGTGTCCTTGGATTCACGCGGGGCGAAGTGTTGCGCATTCTTCTTCTCGAGCTCGCGCTGCTCTCAATTCTTGCCCAGCCCCCGGGCTGGGTCATGGGTTATGGCCTCGCCTGGATCCTGAGAACGCAGCTAGCTGGCGAATTGATGCGAGTACGCTTGGTGGTCGAGCACTCGACCTATGTTATTGCCAGCGTGATTGTTATCGGCGCGGCCGTGCTTTCTGCGCTCGTTGTGCGGCGGCGCGTCAATCAGCTAGACCTTGTAGCTGTCCTAAAGACGCGAGATTGAAAATATGCGCACGACTCGGATCAAGCGAACGGCAGGCCTTCTGGTCGTAGGATTGATTATCGCCGGGCTTATCTGGTTCGCGTGGCCGCGTCCCATTCCCGTCGATCTTGCGACTGTGGCTAGGGGCCCCATGGAAGTCACTGTCGATGATGAGGCCAAGACACGTGTGAGGCACGTTTACACCGTGTCTGCACCGGTTGCGGGCAAGGTTTTACGAAACCCGAGAGAGGTCGGAGATCAGGTCACGGCCGACGAAACAGTCGTGGCTGTTATGCAGCCAATGAGACCGAGCTTTCTCGATGTGCGCTCGCGCGAAGAACTTCAGGCAGCACTTGCTGCCGCCGAGGCTGCGGAGACACTCGCGGACCATGAAGTTCACCGCATTCAGGCATCGCTGGACTATTACCGCAGTGAGCTTCGAAGGGTTGAAAAGCTAAAAGTTGGTGAGACGATCTCGGCCAAGGTTTTGGATGCGGCAAAATTTAGCGTTGAAACCAATGAAGCCGCATTGGGAAGCGCAAAAGCGCAACTCGAGGTTCGGCGTAATGAGCGGGCGAGTATCGCGGCTCGTCTGACTGATCCATCAGACACTAATCCGCCGGACGACTCGTCTTGCTGCATCCAAATTCGGTCTCCTGTCACAGGTCGCGTGCTCAAGGTCATTCAGGAGAGCGAGAACGTCGTACAGCCTGGGACACCGCTGATCGACATCGGCGATCCACTTGATCTCGAAGTAGTCGCGGATTTGCTCTCGACCGATGCCGTTCAGATTAAGGAGGGTTCGTCAGTGCGCATTGATGGATGGGGTGGCCCACCAATTCAAGGTCGTGTCGCACGAATTGATCCTGCGGGCTTCCTTAAAGTTTCGGCACTGGGGATCGAAGAACAGCGGGTCCGAACGAGAATCGACTTTGCCGATCCTCCTGAGGCGTGGTCGACCCTTGGACATGATTACCGCGTGATCGTCCACGTCACGGTCTGGAACGGAGATAATGTGCTGACAATCCCCGTGGGCGCGCTATTCCGGGCTGGAGAAGATTGGGTTGTGTTTGCCGTCCGGGACGGACGGGCACGCACCACGCCCGTCAAAATCGACCATCGAAACGGTCGAATGGCGGAAATAACTTCTGGTCTGGGGGAGGGGGACCGAGTCATTCTCCATCCAAGTGATCGGATTAAGGATGGGGTGGCGATCGAAGAGCGGCCAAGCTAGCAATCAGAGGATCATGCCCATCCACCCCAGGCGCTCCTCCAGGGTCTTGACGTCAAAGAACTTGATCAGAGTCAGGGCGTCCAAGGCTTGTTGGTCGCTACTCAGTGTTACTACTAGGCCGAGCCTGGCTGCAGGTCACTTGATGGCGGCATTAGTTTGCGATGAACGAAACCAACCCACGCGGCGCGGCCTCTGCTGAGTCATCCCCCGGCAACCCGTCCGAGCAAATTGAGCTGCGCATCGGAGGTATGACCTGCCCCCACTGCCCGCCCGCGATCGAGAAGGCGCTTGCGGTGGTACCAGGGGTAACGTCCGCTCACGTCAATTTGGCTTCTAATACGGCCAGGATCATATACGAGCCTGCGCGCACGAAACTTGCCGAGGTCATACAGGCGATCAGGTCCCTAGGTTACGTACCGGGAACTTCTACACTCCGCATCCCGATCAAGAACATGCATTGCAGCTCGTGCAGTATACGCATTGAGCTCGCATTGCAGATGACGCCCGGGGTCGTACATGCATGGGCGAGTCTTGGGACGAATGCGGTCGATGTTGAATACGATCCAGAGACGGTTGATTTCGGCGCTATCCGACAGGCGATCGAGCAAGCCGGCTATCACGTGGCTGAGCCTAAGCTCAAAGATCAAGCTGACCTGCTTGACCCTGCTGAGGCAGCGCTTGAGGACGAGTACCGCACCTTGATGCGGAAATTCTGGTTTGCTGCAGTGATCACCATTCCGGTCATCGCCCTCAGCTACCCGGACCTAATCCCTGGTTTGCGGGACTGGATGCCAATGGGGAGCGGGACACGCCGAGTCGTCTGGGCGCTCCTCGGGGTCCTGAGCTTTCCCGTCTTGGTGTGGTCAGGTTCGCAGTTCTTCACCGGCATGTGGAACGCTCTCAAACATCGCGTTGCCAACATGCACACCCTCATCGCGATCGGCATCACTGCGGCTTACGCCTATTCTGTGGTAGCCGTCGCCTGGCCAGGAATTTTCCCCGATCCGAAGCTCGCCGAAGTGTTCTGGGACGTCACCGACGTCGTTGTCGCCCTCGTGGTGCTCGGTCTCGCTTTGGAGATCAAAGCACGAGGGAGAACCTCGCAGGCAATCAGGAAGCTGATCGGACTTCAAGCCAAGACGGCGCGCGTTCTCCGTGACGGCAAAGAGATAGATCTTCCCGTGGAAGAGGTCTTGGTCGGTGACATTGTGATCGTGCGGCCGGGAGAGAAGATCCCAGTGGATGGGCAGGTGACCACGGGAGCAAGCGCCGTCGACGAATCAATGATCACGGGTGAGTCGATGCCACTTGAGAAGCTGGTCGGAGACGAGGTTATCGGCGGCACGCTCAACAAGACCGGCAGTTTTCGGTTCCGCGCCACCAAAGTCGGCAAAGATACCGCACTCGCGAACATCATCAGGATGGTCAAAGACGCGCAGGGATCGAAAGCCCCCATTCAGCGGGTGGTCGATGCGGTCTCCGGATATTTTGTCCCGTCGGTGATGATCTTGGCGGTGCTCGCCTTCGTTGCCTGGTACGATTTTGGTCCCGAGCCACGTCTGATCTTTTCGACCATCGTCTTCGTCACCACTCTGATCATTGCCTGTCCCTGCGCTCTCGGTCTCGCCACACCGACATCGCTGACCGTCGGCATTGGCAAGGGGGCCGAGAATGGGATTCTGATCCGCTCTGGCGACGCGCTGCAGTCAGCGGAAAACCTTAACGCAATCATCCTCGACAAGACGGGCACCATCACCCGTGGCGAGCCGGCGTTAACGGATGTCGTGGTCGCAGAAGGCCAAGCTGAGACTGAGGTCTTGCGTCTCGCGGCGTCTCTGGAACGTGGTTCCGAACATCCACTCGGCGAGGCGATTGTGAAGGGAGCCGAGGCCCGCAGCATCGAGCTGGCTGAGACTGAAAGTTTTGCCGCGGTTCCGGGCCATGGTGTAACCGGACGCATTGACGGTCAGGAGGTGCTGCTTGGGAACGCAAAGTTGATGCGGGACCGCGGTGTCTCCACTCAAGCACTCGCTCCAGACTGGGAGCGCCTCGCCAACGAAGGCAAGACGCCGATGTATGTGGCCATAGACGGCAAGCCTGCCGGCCTTGTGGCGGTTGCCGACACGGTGAAACCTGATTCAAAGGCGGCGATCGAAGCGCTTAAGGCACTTGGCATCGAAGTCGTCATGCTTACGGGCGACAATGAACGTACCGGCCGCGCTATCGCCCACCAAGTCGGCATTGAGCGTGTACTCTCGGAGGTGCTCCCGGAGCAGAAAGCGCACGAGGTGCAAAAGCTCCAGCTCGAAGGAAAAAATGTTGGGATGGTGGGCGACGGCGTTAACGATGCGCCTGCCCTGGCGCAGGCCGATGTCGGCTTTGCCATTGGCACTGGAACCGATGTGGCGATCGAAGCAAGTGATGTGACGCTCATCAAGGGCAGCCTCTTTGGCGTCGTGACTGCCATCGAAATCAGCCGCGCCACCATGCGCAACGTCCGTCAAAACCTAGTAGGCGCCTTCGGCTATAACGTGCTCGGCATTCCCGTAGCCATGGGTGTTCTTTATCCCTTCATAGGTCTTCTGCTGTCGCCGTTGATCGCCGCTGCGGCGATGGCATTCAGCTCCGTGACGGTCGTCACCAATGCCAATCGCTTGCGCCTATTTGAGTCAAAGGGGATTGCTTGATGAGTCCCGACCGTTTGAGCGTGACCATCGCGGGTATCCTGCTCGTCGCTTTCATCGTCTGGTTCTTCTGGTTGAAGCGGTCGAAGGGCGTCCGCGCCGCTGAGACGAGCGGCGGATATCAGGAAGCCATGATCCTGGTGAAAGGCGGCTACACGCCCGACACGATCATCGTGCGCGCGGGGCGGCCGGTCAGGTTGAACTTTCGCCGCGAGGAAACGGCGACCTGTTCGGACAAGGTAATCTTCGCCGACTTCCAAAAGAGTGCAGATCTCCCCACCGGCGAGACCGTTCCCGTCGAGCTGATGCCAAAGGAGCCCGGCGAATTCACCTTTGCTTGCCCCATGGGCATGTTTCGCGGACGCCTCATTGTCGAATAGGCACCGCGGACCTCGAGCACCGCTGAGTTGTTGGCCTGAACACTGTTTCGGCGAGGGCTTGGGAGCCTCCGCGTCACCAATGCGCATCATCGTCAGAGCCTCGCAAATTCTGGTTTGACCTTCCAAGCATTGGAAGGATTAGCGTCCATTCAACCTAGCCGTCGCGCTTGTGGCTCGAGGGATGAATGACCGGAATCGCAAGCATCTCTGCAAGGTTTCAACGGCGCAGCAGTGGCTCGATCTGGAGGGTTGTCACGGGGGATGTAATGTCGATTGCTAGATCATGCTGCGTGGCGACAGATTGCCCGGGAATCGCATAGTCGACCTAAATCAAAAGCGCGAGCAGCGGCAATGACAATTGTAACTTCATGGGCGCGCGCACGGCGCTCAATTTTCGTGCGAGCCATAGTGTTCTGGGGATAGGATCGCAATGACAACAGTCGTCAAAGAGTAGGCTCACATGTCCCATCAGGATCACTCTAGCCATCGAACTCCGCAGCAAGCCAGCTTTCTGACCTCGCGGGCGGGGCTTGCTCTTATCGGCTTTCTCGCCATTACCGGGGCGCTTCTCCTAACAGAGCACCGTTGGCATGTGCTCGGCGTATTGATTTGGCTTCCGCTCTTAGCTTGCCCACTCCTGCACATCTTCATGCATGGCGGCCACGGAGGTCATGATGCACATGCCGGTGGGCATGATGATCCGGCTAAGCGCGACCAAGACGGTCGCGAAGGACGTTCTAGATGAGCGACGAATCGCAAGCCTATGGGCTGTGGAGTCTGGTCATTATCAACTCGGCCGTCTTCATCTTATTTGCCTATAGCTTTTTCAAGCCGCAGACGGGCCGCGACTGGAGGTCGTTCGGAGCCTTCAGCGCCTTTCTCGTTGCCCTTTTCACCGAGATGTACGGCTTTCCGCTCACGATCTACTTCCTGTCTGGATGGCTTCAGAGCCGGTACCCTGGCGTGGACTGGTTGTCCCATGACGCGGGACACCTGCTTGAGACGATGTTCGGATGGAAGGCGAGCCCGCACTTTGGTCCGTTCCACGTGCTGAGCTTCATCTTCATCGGCGGCGGTTTCGTCCTGATCTCCGCGGCTTGGCGCGTGCTCTACGATGCCCAGCAACGCAGAGCGCTGGCGACGACAGGGCCATACAGCTATGTCCGCCATCCGCAATATGTCGGCTTCATTCTGATCATGTTTGGTTTCCTCTTGCAGTGGCCGACGATTTTGACGCTGGCGATGTTTCCCGTGCTGGTATGGATGTATGTGCGTTTGGCACGGCAAGAGGAGCGCGACGCTTTGGCGACTTTTGGCAAGGCATACGCCAATTACGCCGCGCGCGTACCTGCCTTCATTCCGCGTCTGAGTCGCATACTTCAGCAAGCTAGCTGAGACCCAGCCAAGCACGAGCATCTATCGCTTCGTTGAGGCAAAGGTTGGTTTAAACGGGGCGAGGTCATCCGATGGCGACAGAAAACGACCGCTTGGCGATGGCCAGCGTTCACCACTGAGTACTTGGCCTCTCTGACGCGGTTAAAGGAAGCATTTCCCATGGCTCGATCGGATGTCGTCCTCTGCGCCCCAGTGCGAACCGCCATTGGCACTTATGGTGGAGCCCTCAAAGCTCTGCCGGCCACTGAATTAGGGGCTGCTGTCATACAGGCGGCAATGGAGCGTGCTGGATTGCAGGGCTCGGATATTGACACTGTGGTGATGGGGGAGGTTGTTCAGGCAGGCGCTAAGATGAACCCGGCTCGCCAGGCAATGATCGCTGCCGGAATTCCCGTTACCGTGCCGGCGCTGACGGTGAACCGGGTCTGTGGCTCCGGTGCGCAGGCAATCGCCTCCGCCGCCCAAGAGGTCATGCTTGGTCACGTCGCGTGTGCTGTTGCCGGCGGGATGGAGAACATGGATCAGGCGCCGTACTTGATGGCTGGCGGCCGTTGGGGTTACCGCATGGGCGATGCGCAAATCTACGACAGCATGCTGCGCGACGGCCTGAACGACGCCTTCTCCGGAGAGCACTCGGGTTGGCATACTGAGGATCTCGTCACGAAATTCCAGATCACACGCCAAACGCAAGATGCCTGGGCCTTGCGGACCCAGAGACGATTTGGCGAGGCACAAGCGGCTGGTCGCTTCGAGGCTGAAATCCTCCCGCTCGAAGTCCCTGGGCCTAAAGGGCCCATCGTGTTCAAGAGGGACGAGCATAACCGTCCGGACACGACAAAGGAATCTCTGGCGAAATTGAAGCCTGCCTTTCGGAAGGACGGCACCATCACAGCGGGCAATGCGCCGGGCCTGAACAGCGGTGCCGCGGCCATGATTGTCGCCGACTCCAAATGGGCCGAGAAACGCAACCTGGTGCCGTTTGCGCAGCTCGTTTCATACGGTGTGGGTGCCGTTGAACCTGGGATGTTTGGACTGGGACCGTTGCCCGCTGTGCGTCAGGCGCTCGATCGGGCGGGTTGGAGCATCGGCGACCTCCAACGGATCGAAATCAATGAGGCCTTCGCGGCCATCGCCATTGCGCTGACGCAGGAACTGGGCTTGCCCGAGGACATTGTCAACGTCGAAGGCGGGGCGATCGCCCACGGCCATCCGATTGGCGCGACCGGTGCCGTATTGTTGACCCGTCTGTTGCACTCAATGCGGCGCGACGGGATCCGCCGCGGAATGGTGACCTTGTGCATCGGCGGCGGACAAGGAATTGCGCTGGCGCTAGAGCAGTCATGACGCCTCCTTCCTTTCCCTCGGTTCAAACCGTAAGGCGCCACCAATCATGAAATCCTTTGCAGTCCCACTGATTGCGGCGTTGCTTGTCGCTGGGGCAGCGAACGCGGCTGGCGATGGTCTGTACCAGAGCGCCTCGGGCGTGGAGGCGTTCATCGGCGTGGTCCGAGCCGAGATCACCAAAGGTCACGAGCCGACCCAGCCTGAAGGACCGATGCACCGCAGCGTGCCACGCGGTGGTCACCAGTATCACTTCGTGGCAGCGGTCTTCGACGCCAAAACCGGGGTGAGGATCGAGGATGCCGCCGTGACCGCGCAAGTCTCGGGACTAGGCCTCGCCGGACCCGAGAAGGTGCTGGAACCTATGACGATTGCTGGGACCATCACCTATGGTGCCTACTTCGATCTGCCAGGCGCGGACCTGTACACGATCGTGCTCACGATCAAGCGCCCGGCCGCGGCACAACCCATCACGCTCAAGTTCACTTACGATCACCGTAATCAGTGAGGTCCGGGATAAAACTCCATGTACGGCCGCATGTCCTCGGATTTGATCAGCGCGAACCTCGCCCAGCGCTGATGAGTTTCACCTTGCCGGAGGGATGAAGCCTACTCGTCCGTAACAATGTCAGCTAGGTCAAGCCATTCGAAAGGATTGGGTCACATGTCCCGCACCACGAGTCTCCCAAAGGAATTGAGCACCGAAACCCTTGCTCCAAGAAAAACTCCGCCACCTGTCGCGCTCGCAAGGCCACCAAGGACGACGCCCGACGCTACTGCCTCGGCAAGTCCAACCAAGGCAGACGCCTCATCCTTCCAGCCCGGTGAGCTTTGGGACTACGGGATCGACGTCTGGCAGCGATCGGTGCTGTTCTGGGACGTGCTTCGTCAGCGGGCCAACATCATGATGGAGCATGAGGAAGCAGGCATGCCGCCCGTGCTCACGTTCCAGTACGAGACGCTGCTCGATGCGCGGCGTTTCGAGCGGCCGACCAATTACGCCTTGCTGCGCATCACGACCGTCGGGGAGGAGCACGCTGAGGATTGTGTTGATGAAACCAAGCCGCCGGTGATTGTCATCGATCCGCGCGCTGGTCATGGTCCAGGCATGGGTGGGTTCAAGCGCGAATCCGAGATCGGGATCGCCCTGCATGAAGGCCACCCAGTCTATTTCGTGACCTTCTTCCCGGCACCCAGTCCCCGTCAGAGGCTCGTTGACGTCCTGCACACATTGCGTCGATTCGTCGACGAAGTTGCGGCTCGTCATGGAGGCAAGGCTCCGATCCTTTACGGCAACTGCCAGGGCGGCTGGGCAGCGATTCTGGTGGCGATCCACTGCCAGGGCCCTGTTGGGGCAGTCGTACTCAATGGCTCGCCACTGTCCTATTGGGCGGGGGCCTCCGGCTCCAATCCGATGCGGCTCGTGGGCGGTCTTCTCGGCGGCAGCTGGGTCACGAATTTTATCGCCGATCTGGGTAACGGCCAGTTCGACGGTGCTTGGCTTATTCAGAACTTCGAGAACCTCAAGCCGGAAGCGGTTTGGGAAAAATACGCGAATCTATTTCTCAACGTCGATCAGGAGCAGGACCGCTTCCTCGAATTTGAGCGCTGGTGGAACGGCTGGTACAGCTTCAGCCGCGAAGAGATCGTCGAAGTCGTCAATCATCTGTTTATCGGCAATGAGCTTGAGCAGGGGACGCTCAATCTAGGTGATGAGGTCAAGATCGACCTTCGCACATTGCGCAATCCCCTCGTGATTTTCGCCTCCTACGGCGACAACATCACACCGCCGCATCAGGCGCTGGCTTGGCTAAAGGCCGTTTACAAGACCACAGACGCCCTCAAGCAGGCGGGCCAGCGTATCGTGTATCTGATTAATTCACATATCGGGCATCTTGGCATCTTTGTCTCTGCATCGGTCGCGCGGTTCGAGCATCGCGCCATCCTGGAGAGCCTCAGCGATATCGAAGCGCTTGCGCCGGGACTTTACGAGATGAAGATCTCCAATCCGACTGGCGATCCCGATTGTCGCAAACCGCAGTACAGCGTCGCCTTCGAGGGGCGCCGGGTTGAGGATCTGATCTTCGACTACCCGCGTGAAGCGTTCGAGCGGGTGCGGCAGATCTCAGAGTACAATGAGACGCTATATCGAACCTTTGTGAGCCCCTGGGTGCAGGCGGCCTCCACCCCCTGGTCGGCGGCAATGCTGAAGTGGCTGCATCCCATGCGCACCAGCCGCTACCTTCTGTCGGAGAAGTTTTCGCCATGGATGCAAGTGACCGCGGCGATGGCGGAGCAGGTGCGCAAGAACCGAGTTGCCGCGCCCGAGGATGGCCAGCTGCGCGCTGCGGAAAGGGACTTTAGTGCCCACGTGACGAAGACGATCGAGGCTGCACGTGAGCAACGCGACAAGATGGAGGAAGCGGCCTTTCAGCTTCTGTACGGATCGCTGGCGCCCGCAAAGTTACCGCGAAGCAGCACGGTCGATGCAGCGGACAGCCGATCTCTGCCGGACATGCAGGGGCTTAAGCACACCTAGAGTGACGCGGGTCAGATCCTTTAGAATGAGGTTTCGTGGGGTAACTCACGTCTGCAACAGCACTCATGACGATCCGCAATCTCGAATATGCATTCCGGCCCAGTTCGGTCGCGATCATCGGCGCAAGCGATGAGCCTGGCTCTGTCGGAAAGACGCTGACGGACAACGTCCTTTCCGGCGGCTTCTCGGGACTGATCTACCTTGTCAATCCACGGCATCGGACGATTGCCGGCCTCGAGTGCTTCCGGGATGTAGAGGCGTTGCCTGAAGCGCCTGACCTCGCGGTGATCGCAACGCCGCCTCATACGATTCCCACTCTTATCGATGCCCTGGGAAGGAAGGGAACGCGCGCCGTCGTCGTAATCACAGCCGGTCTTGGCAAGGACCTTAACCAAGCCGTGCTCGATGCCGCGTACCCCTATTGCCTTCGCATCATCGGTCCCAACTGTCTTGGCATCTGGGTGCCGGCTCTTGGACTGAACGCCAACTTCGGGTTTGGCAAGCCGCCGGTGGGGAAGCTCGCTTTACTTGCACAATCGGGAGCCCTGATTGGCGGGATTTTGGACTGGGCCGTGTCGCGCGGCATCGGCTTCTCCACCATTGTGTCGATGGGCGACATGGCCGATGTGGATGTCGGAGACCTGCTCGATTTCCTTGCAGCCGACGTCTCAACGGCCGCCATCCTCGTCTATTTGGAGACGATCCCGGCAGCGCCGAAGTTCATGTCGGCGAGCCGCTCTGCCGCCCGGGCGAAGCCCGTTATCATCATCAAGTCTGGTCGCACCACGCTCTCAGCACGCGCCGCCGCAACACACACAGGCGCGCTGGCAGGCAGCGATGCAGCCGTGCAGGCGGCATTTAGGCGCGCAGGTCTGGTGCGGGTCAACGACCTCGAGGAGTTGTTTACGGCAGCGGAGACATTGACGTCCCTCAAACCGATCACCGGCAATGAACTCTTGATCGTGACTAATGGAGGTGGTGCCGGCGTTCTCGCCGTGGACGATCTGGTGCAATCAGAGGGCCGTCTCGCACCGTTAAGCGCCGATCTCGTGAAAGAGCTCGATCGCGTGCTGCCCGCGAACTGGTCGCGCTCTAACCCGATCGACATCATCGGCGACGCAATGCCCGACCGTTATGCTTCGACGATGGACACCATATTGAGCGGTGGAATAGCCATTGCCATTCTCGTGATGCATTGCCCAACCGCGCTCGCGTCCTCAACCGAGGCCGCGCAGGCGGTGATCGACACGGTCGCGCGACACAAGGGCCATCAGCAGATGCCACAGATCCTGACCAATTGGCTCGGCGAGGCGGCTGTCTCGGAGGGGCGACGAAGATTTCATGAGGCCGGCATACCGACCTATGAATCGCCTGAAGACGCCATCCGGGGCTTCGGCTATCTCTGGCAATACACCTGCGCGCAGGAATGCTTGATGCAGACGCCGCCCCGCGAGGCGAGTTCTTTGATGGTGGATGCCGCAAGCGCATTCGCAATCGTGCGGAGTGCCGGCGAGGCGGAGCGCTCGATGCTCACGGAACCTGAAGCCAAAGGGGTGCTGGCGGCCTATGGCATTACCACCGTTCCCACCAGGATTGCCCACTCGCCGGAGGAGGTCGAAGAGGCCGCCCGCGCCCTCCTTGAGCAGGCGCCTTCTCTGGTTGTGAAAATCCTATCGGAGGATATTTCCCACAAATCTGATGTGGGTGGCGTGCGGCTTGGACTTCGCTCCGCAAGCGATTCCCGCGCGGCGGCCGAGGCCATGCAAAAGCGAATACGTGAAGCCCTGCCCCAGGCACGGCTGCAGGGCTTCACCGTCCAGCCGATGATCCTACGGCCGAATGCGCATGAACTCTTAATGGGGGTTTTCGAAGATCCTCTGTTCGGGCCAACGATCCTGTTCGGTGCAGGCGGCACTGCCACTGAGATCATTCAGGACACAGCGGCCTCTTTGCCACCACTCGATCTTAAGCTTGCCCGCGACCTCATGGAGCAGACGCGCATCTTCAAGCTGCTGAAAGGCTACCGCGACCGGCCGGCCGCCGATCTCGATGCCATAGCCGACACGCTTGTGCGCCTGTCGCAGCTCGTGATCGATTGTCCGGCCATCAGGGAACTCGACATCAATCCTCTGCTCGCCGACGAGAACGGCGTTGTTGCGCTCGACGCTCGCATTCGCATAGAGCCGCGCGAGGCCGATCACGCGGGGCCTAATCCGCGGCTCGCGATCCGGCCCTATCCAAACCAATGGGAAGTCTCAGTGAAGACGGCGGCAGGCGCCGAGATCTTCATCAGGCCGATCAAGCCAGCGGACGAGCATCTTTATCAGGGCTTCTTAGAAAGGCTCACGCCGGAAGATATTCGCTTCCGCTTTCTCGCCCCGCAGAAGGAGTTCTCCCACAAGTTCATGGCCCGCTTCACGCAGATCGACTACGCCCGCGCCATGGCCTTCGTCGCGTTAAGCAAAGATCGGAAAGAGCTTTGGGGAGTGGTTCGACTAGCGGGGGACCCTGACTACAAGAGCGCCGAATTTGCCATTATCGTGCGCAGCGATCTCAAAGGCCAAGGCATCGGCTGGGAGCTGATGCAGCACCTCGTTTATTATGCCGAGGCGGAAGGTCTGCTCGATCTGCGCGGGACTGTGCTTGCGGCCAACACGGGCATGCTGCAAATGTGCCGCGAACTCGGCTTTGAGATAGGCGCAGACCCTGAAGATCTGTCTCTTTACAAGGTCCGGCTCAAGCTCCCGCACGCTGCTGAAGCTTGTCGAGACCGATCGTTCTCCAATCGCGCTCGGCAGATAGGATAAGGGGCCATCTATGGAAATCGTTGATCTGAACGGACGCAAGGGGCTCGTCGTTGGCATTGCCAACGAGCACAGCCTTGCGTGGTGGGCAGCGAAGCATTTCGCAGGCGCGGGCGCGGAGCTCGCGATCACCTACCTCAACGACAAGGCTAAGCCCTTCGTCATCCCACTTGCCGAAAGCATCGGCGCCCCGATCATATTGCCCTGCAATGTATCGGTGCCGGGCCAACTGGAAACCGTATTCGATGCTATTCGCTCGCGTTGGGGCCGGCTTGACTTTGCCTTCCATTCCATCGCCTGGGCGCGCAAGGAGGATCTGCACGGCCGCCTCACCGATTGCTCGGCCGATGGTTTTGCCGAAGCGATGCTGATCTCCTGCTATTCCTTCATCAAGTTGGCCAGGCTTGCCGAGCCATTGATGACCCAAGGCGGAAGCCTCACGACGCTCAGCTTCTATGGTGCCGAAAAGGTGGTCGATCATTACAACATCATGGGCCCCGTCAAAGCGGCTTTGGAGGCATCAGTGCGCTATCTCGCTCATGAGCTGGGTGCATCCCGGATTCGCGTCAATGCTCTATCGGCCGGCGCGGTCGAGACACGGGCCGCCTCGGGTATCGAGCATTTTGACGAGTTGCTGAATGAAGTCGCCCGCAAAGCCCCTCTTCGACGACGGGTTGAAGCCTGTGAGGTCGGTCGGGCAGCCGTCATGCTGGTAAGTGACTATGCAAGCGCTGTCACAGGCGAAGTCGTGCATGTTGACGCCGGCTTCCACGTCGCTGGGATGATCTTCCATTGAGGGCGTTTGATGCAGGCCAAGGGAACCGCTAGCGATATCGAATAATGTCTTCGACGATGCCGCATCCGCAATTCGGCGGGTAGCTGATGGACCAAGAGGAGTAGGATTCATGAACAAGATCGAGACTCGCCCGAAAGCTACGCCGGCTTCCCCAGAGAGCCACGATTGCTGCGGGGGCACCGCCGAGTCCGTGGGCAAAGCCTCGAATCCGGCCGATCCGGCCGCTATCGAGCGTCCCAATCCGTCCGCTGCTGAAGAGAAAGGGTGTTGCTGTGGCGGTGGTTCCAAGACAAGCAAGCACCACGCCGAGCCCAAGCGCTAAGTGTCGGCAAACTAGTGCGGTCCGAGACCCACTCCAGCAACGCAAGAAGAGCGGCGCGTGCAAACTACAATTCTTGACGTCGGCGGCATGCTGTCGGTTCTCGACTTTCTCGGAGTCGAGAAGCAGTTGAAGCGCCTGCCCGGCGTCCACGCTGCGACCGTGAATATCGCCACTAACACGGGACTGGTTGAATACGACGAGAACGTCACCAATGTCGAAAGGCTGCGTGCGAATATCATCGACTGCGGGTTTCATTGCTGTGGCGAGGTCCTGCCCAAGCACCTCTGCAAGACCCAAACAGGCAGGCCCTAAAGAAAATGGTCAAGATGCGAGTCGAGCACGCGGCGCATGGGGAAAAACCG
>Ga0209521_10001068_pt1 | contig 22086 bp, 19 predicted proteins | sample Rifsed19ft4_FD_184016 | JGI IMG/M metagenome (GOLD analysis project Ga0209521, IMG submission 184016) | Soil microbial communities from Rifle, Colorado, USA - sediment 19ft 4 (version 2) | ecosystem: Environmental > Terrestrial > Deep subsurface > Rock core/Sediment | place: Rifle, Colorado...
ATAGTGAGAAGAAGAACGTTGGGCCGGTCGTCTTTCGAGAACGCGTTGGCCGCCCAGAGAAGGAGCGAGAGGGCGAACCAACAAGCCCGGGTCATCGCGCTCGCAGGGCAGGGGCCCTTAGCCCCCACTCGTTCTCGAACGTATCCTTGGTGGTTCGTGTTGCTCTTAGAATTCGAACCCAAGCCTCAACAACAGCCGACGGGGTGGCACCCACTCGTCCGGTTGGAACGTTTCCTCCGGCGACTGTAGGCGGAGATCCTGGAAGACAGTCACGTTGTCCGAGTTCAGAAGATTATAAATCGTCGCATCGAACTTCAGAGTGATGTCTCCCACATTCACCCGATTGCCCACCATGACGTCGACGTTCTTATTGGCCTCACGACGCAGCTCGTCCCGGGAGCCGGCGGGCTCCAAGATGACGGTTTGCGATCCCTGATTGAGATCGAAGACCTGAATCTGGCGGTTGAAGGGCCGGCCACTCTCGAGATTGATGGCGGGGGAAACGACAAATCCCGCCGGCAATTGGAAGACGCCAAAGAGGCGGAAGCTGTGTGGGCGATCGGCCTGCAGTCTCTGGTACGCGTTGAAGTAGTTGTTGGGATCGTTGCCAACGCTGCTCCCATAGAAGGGGTTGTTTTGGGCCTGGAACCACGGCCGCGGGATGAGCCCTTCTGACTTCGACCAGGTGTAAGACGCCATGAGGCTCCAATCGTCGGCGAATCGTTTGTCCAGGGTCAAGACGACTCCGTGGTATCGCTGCGTGTAGTCGAGATCCTCTGCCCCGGGAAAGTTCCCGGGGTCGTTTCCCTTGCGGCGTGTCGGTGGCTCGATTTCATTGAAGAGCGTCAGGGTGTTTCCGGTGAACGGATCGACGAATGGAAACGGCTCATAGACGCCCCCCAGAAGCTCCCAACCGATGAGATCCTTGGTGTCTTTGAACACGTACTGGACGCTGGCCGAGACATTGTCAGTAAGCTGCTGATCGAACCCAATGCTGAACTGCAGCGTTCTGGGCGGGCGGAGGTTGGGATGAAAGCCGATTTCCGCCGCCGTAATATCGTAGGAGAGATCGCCGCGACCCGTCACGGGATCGTAGTAGTACACCTCGTAAGGGGGAAGCTGCGGTGCCGGAGCGTCCCAGTTCCCGATGACGTTTTGATCGTAAAAGACGCCGAAAAATCCCCTGACCACCGATCGACCGCTCTTTCCAGGCTGCAGAGCGAAGCCAATGCGCGGCGAGATGAGGTTCCAGTTCACGAAGTTCTCGACACCGGGAATGGTCTCTCCGGTGGATACGGCATTGAAGGCCGGGAATTCGGAGGGACTACCTGTTGCCAGGCGTTCGTAGTCGGGAATCGATCCGCGATTCATATCGAATCGGACTCCCAGATTGAGGGTCAGATGCTCGTTGACCGTCACCGAGTCGTCCACGAAGATCCCCAGGTCTCGTGAGACGCCACCGTACTGGTAGGGTTCCTGGTATGCACGGTAGAGGTAATCGTAAATGTAACCATAGTAGTCGTAGGCGGAATGGTATTCGTAGAAGCCGTCGGGTCCTGCCGAGAGGTTGGTCTTCGCCGAGCCTCTCGCTAACTGGACACCGAACTTGAACTCGTGCTGGCTGGAGAGGAAGTTCTCCGCATAATGGGTTATTTTGGCGTTGAACTGCTGGGTCCATGTTACGTAATCCCAGGGATAGACGACTCCCCCGGAGTAAGAGATGGAGCCTCCACCCGGAGGCGAGTAGTCGATGAAGGGGATATCGAAGCTGCCCGTCGGTGAGTCGTGGATGTCGTCTGACCACCAGCCAGCGTATCTTGCTTCGAAAAGCGTGTTGTTGGAGAGAATCGAGGTCAGGTTTGCTCCCCAGGCTGGATTCGTTCCGCGCTCGACGTATGCGGCAGAAGGTGCAATGTTGGGAGAGCCGCCTTCGATGCCGGCCCAGTCCTCGTAATGGAACAGACCGCCGATCTCGTGCTTTTCTCCTAGCTTGGCGGTAATCTTGATGTCGTACATGTCGGACCGGCTGAGGTCGGGGCCAGAGAATGCCGGATCGACACCAGGTTGGGTTGCGCTGTCTCTGTTGTAACGGAAGGATCCGAAGAACCAAATTCGATCCCGGGCGATAGGGCCACCGAGCTGTGCGGTGACATCTCGGTAGGTGTCCCGTTTGAAACCGAAGCCGTCCACCTCCACGTTGGTATCGGTCAGCGAGTCGTCCTGGAAAAAGAAGTTGGCTCCTCCGTGAAACTCGTCTCCACCCTTCTTAGTGACTACGTTGAAGACACCACCCGAGGCGTTACCGAACTCCGCGGGAGCACCTACACCCAGTACCTCGACTTCCTCGATCACGTCCGGCTGAACGTACCACCAGGCAGCGCCGGTCTCGGGAGCGTTGGTCGAGATGCCGTCGATGTTCCAGGAGTTCGCCTGCTGGTTCGAGCCGAAAGCGACCGTTCGGTCGGTCGTTCCTCCCTCACCAACCGCGCTCATTCCGGGTGCATACTGGATGAAGTCGTAGAAATTGCGGCTTGTCGGAACCTCCTTGAGCATTTCACCCGCGAAACTGTTCTGGACTTTCGAGCTCGTGACATCCACGATCGGCGGCGCACCCAACACGGTGACCGTCTCGGCAACGGTGCCCAACTTCAAGGAAGCGTTGACTGTCGTTGTGCTGTTAAGCGCTACCGCCGCGTTCTCCAACCGAAAGGTCCCGAACCCGTCCATGACGATCTCTATGGTGTAGGTGCCCACTCGAAGGGCCGGGAAGCGATACACGCCCACGTCATTAGTAACCGTGCTTCGGGAGCCACCCATAACGGCATCACTGTAAATCGTCACCGATGCCCCGGGAAGCACGCCTCCTGACTCATCCGTAACAGTTCCCCGGATGCTCCCTGTGGTTTGAGCGGTAGCGACGCCACTGAGTGCGAGCAGCGAAAGTAAGACGGTCACCACGTTCATGCCGCGCAACATATTGCCCTCCGCAATGTCAGGCCTTATTACGCAAGGACGTAGACATTGAGACAAATCTAGACACAAACCCTTGCTTTTACAAGCAATCCCTGTTCCACAAACACCCGGAAGAAGATGACGTGTAACTCCGTGAGAACACGCCACTTGTGATTTCCATCGGAGGAGCAGGGAGGGATGATTCATCATTTTGGATGGAAACCCCCGCTCAGGACGCAATATGACTCAAGACATTCGCCTTTTGCAAGTCCAAGCTGTTGGATCCCCGCGGTTCCTCCTCAGCGGCCCCCGCCCCAGCCGTGACATTGCCGCAGGGGGGGGGACTGGCGGCAAGGGGGTCGTATACTCCAAAAGTGACCAAAAAGTCACTTTTGTCTTGACTTCGGCCGGAGGCGGATTTATCTTTTAGGTGACTTTTTGGTCACATGAATGAAGTAGCTGATACAAAAACGTTTAAAGCGCTGGCCGATCCCAATCGTCGGATGATGCTGGATCTTGTGAAGGAGAGACCAGGAATGACCGTATCGAATTTGACGTCGCACTTCCCCTTCACCCGATACGCCGTCCTCAAGCATCTTCGCGTGCTCGAGGACGCGGGTCTCATCGTCCGGCGGCGGAACGGCAAGACCAAAGAGCTCTACATCAACGCGATTCCCATCCAGGCCGTCTACGACCGATGGATCTCGCACTACAGCGCTCTTTGGGCGTCACGGTTAACGGCTCTCAAATACAAGCTCGAGAAGGAGGAACCCATGACGACGGAAACGAAACTGCGGCAGGTCTATGTTCTTTACATCCGTACCACTCCGGAGAAACTCTGGGACGCCATCGTCAATCCAGAGCTCACCCGGCAATACTTTCACGGCACCGAGGTCCGGAGTGACTTCAAAGCGGGCTCTCGGTTGGACTACTTCATGAAGAACGAGAGCGGAGAAAACGTGTCGGCGCTGACCGGGAAGATCTTGGAAGTGGTTCCAGCGAGGAAACTGGTTCACACCTTCTCCTTCCCCAAAAATGGGGACAAGCCGTCTCGCGCCTCTTACGAGATCGAGCCCATTGAGGGCAGCGACATCGTGAAGCTGACGCTAACCCACGATGATTTCGCAGGAGAGACAGAGACCTACAAGGGGACGTCGGGAGGTTGGCCGATTCTGCTCAACAGCCTCAAGTCGCTTCTGGAGACCGGTCAGGCGCTACCGACCGATCTCATTCACTAGGCACTCGAGATGACCAAGAACGTTTTCTGGTTCCGGCTCGGCTCCTACGCGATGATGGTGACCGCCGCGCTGCACACGATAGGCCACTTCTTCGGTCGCCCTGCGCCCACCAACGAGACCGAGGAGACGCTCCTAACCCTCATGACCACCTACCGCATCGATTTCGGCGGGATGGAGCGCTCCATGATGGATTTGATGCGGGGATACAGTCTAACCTTCGCCGCCGCATTTCTCTTCGCGGGAGTGATGAATCTGGCGGTGATCCGGTCGCAGGCCGCCAATCACTCGCTCATTAGAACCGTCACCTTGATCGATGTGTTCTACGCGGCCGTTCTCTTCGCGGTGAGCATCGTGTACTTCATCTATCCGCCCATGGTGCTGGTCGGATTCGTCTTCCTTTGCTTCGTGATCTCGTTTCTCGTCGCGCCCAGGAGGCGAGCGATTGCGGTTTAGGAGGGACCGGAGCCCAAGTAGAGGCCGACCACGCCGCCCACGACCAGGCTGGATAGAACGGAGAACGCCTCGACGGCCTGGCCGACTTGCCCCCAGGGCACGAGACCCATGGAAGCCATGAGCGACAGAAACCCGGTGAAACCCAGAAAAGATGCGGCGACGAACAACATCGCCCAAAGGGCACGCGCTTGATTCATCTCCAATTTTCCGTTCCTTTTGAGATAGGTTCTGACCGTGCCTGCGGACACGGCAAGCAAAGGCCTCGGTGAAACGACGCTGCGCGATAGGATGTGGGGTAAGGATTAGACTAAATCCCATCATAGAGACCGGGGGCGGGACTGTCAACCGGAACCGTCGTCCTCGCGCTTTCCGTATTCAGGCCGGCCCGGTTTCCTACATGTTTCCTATATAATGTCCCAGCGACTATCGGTCTAGGCAGCCACCAGACCGGCACCGGTCGCTGGGGGTTTCCCGATCGGGACGCACGAGCAATTAATGCGGCTCGCCCTGGAGGCGGCGGACAAAGCGCTCCATCTGGGAGAGGTGCCCATTGGAGCCGTGCTAGCCAAGGACCAGGAGGTCGTAGCGGTCGGTTTCAACCAGCCGATTCACACCGTCGATCCCACCGCACATGCGGAGCTAGTGGCGATTCGCCAAGCCGCCAAAGACCTTGGCGACTATCGCCTTCGAGGCCTCACGCTTTACGTGACGGTGGAGCCGTGCCTGATGTGCGTCGGCGCCATCGTTCACGCCCGGGTGAGCACCTTGGTTTATGGGGCGTCGGAGCCCAAATTTGGTGCGGTGGAATCCATTCTGAATCTGGAGAGCATACGGGTCCCGCACCGGCTGGCCGTCATCTCGGGCGTCTTGGAGCACGATTGTCGCAAGTTGATGCAAGACTTCTTCCGGTATCGGCGCGACAATATTTAGGAGACTCGATAGACTAGTCGTCGGCCCGGCGAGCACTCGCCCTACGGAGAGGTACCGAAGCGGTTGTAACGGGGGCGCCTCGAAAGCGTCTTGTCCGGTTAATAACCGGGCACGTGGGTTCGAATCCCACCCTCTCCGCCAAATAAGTCTCATCGGTCACGACGCAAACCGCGTCTACTTGGCTGAGCTTCGTCACGAGCGCGTGGCACCCACGACGGGTAGGCCGTGGGCCTGAGCCCCGATCGCGAGCGCACCATCATGAGTCGCCATCACCAAGTTCACGCGCGTCATCTCCTTCCAGAGAAGGGCCGTCGCCAGGTGGATAGCATCCAAGGTGCCGAGTTCCGTCGGCATCGGTTGCGCCGCCCGCTCGAGCACCATGGCATCGATCTCTACCAGTTCCAGGGATGCGATCAGGTTCAGAATCGTCGCCCGCCGGCTCGCCACCTCGGTGTCGGCGAGGTTGGCGCGGAGCCGAAGCCGATCCAACGTCCGCAGGCTTTCCGTCATCACCAGGGCGCTCGAGACGCCTTGCTGGATCTGTGGCCACTCGGGTAGGGCATCCGGTTGCCCCAGTGCCAAGCGCAAGAGCACGGACGCGTCGATGTAGGCAGTCATCGATGCCCCTGGCGTTCTTCGAGGAGCAGTTTCACGACATCGACGTCCAGTTTCGCCGGCTTGGGCAGGGGCACCCGATTCGGCGGCGGGGTACCGGGCGCAGGCTTTCGGATGCGGAGCGCGGTTCGGTCGCGAACCGGAACGATCTGGGCGACCGGGGTTTCCCGGTCGAGCACCGCGATGGTTTCACCCCGCCGGACGGCACGGAGGTACTCGCTGAGCCGAGCTTTCAGTTCGGCGATTCGCACTTGCTTCATAGTCACATTATGACCAGAATTAGTCACCTAAGCAAGCGACGCACGCGATAGCTCGTAGCGCAACTTACTAGACAATCAGATAAATAGCGGCCTCGACCCTCGTCCCCTGCCCCAACCAAGGCCTCCTTACAGGCGTTCGCCCAGCCTCCGCATGCTAGACTGGAAGGATCGCCCTGGCCGACGTTCCCGCTGGGGCGCTCTCTGGACAAACTCGTGATTGTCGCCCACGGAACCTGGATTCCTTCCTCCGACGGAGGTGGGTTCTTTCTCTGGGGGGAGACCGGCGTGCCCGAGGCGTCGCCCCCGCCGTCGAGCTCCGCCGCCACTTCCTTTCATCCTTTCCACTCTTCCTGTCACCAAGTCGAAGAAGAAGTCTTCCGGGCGCTCGGTGAGGAGGGTCACCCCGGGGATCGTTCGCGCGCCGAGGTGGATTTCCTTTTGCCTACCACGAACGGTCGGCCCGCACCGTCGCCCCAATTGTTGATCGACCCACCCGAGACCGGCACGCCAAAACGGCTGGCGAGATGGCGCGTCTCGGGCTTGTCGCTTCCGCCTTTGACGGCGCTCCGCTGGCTGGCGAGTCTCCCGTATGATCTCGACGAGTTCCCCACTCGGATCCGTCTCGGCGACGATGTCCGCTACTGGGCCACCGCGGCTCGGTTGACGCTCGAGCTTCTTGCGCGCCAGCGATTCCTACCCGGTCTCAACGGCCGGCCGGAACAGGCTTCCAGCCGGGCTCGCTGGGAACCCTGGCTCGATGCGGAACAGGAGCGACTGGATGGCCTGGTTTCCGCGATGCCGCCAATCTGCCGCGCTTTCGTTCGAGTGCCGAGCAAGGTCATCGAGCCGGAATCACTGTTGGCCGACTTCCTGTCGACCCTGGTCGATGTCTTCGTACGCCAGGCCGCCTCCCGTTTGAGACTCCGACCTCGCTTCATCGACAGCCACGGGGCTCAGTTCGCGGCCGCCTTACTGCAGGGTGACGGAAAGCTGTCCTTCCAACGAGACGTCGGGCGTTCGCTGGAGACGGAGCTCGCCGATTGGCGAAAGGGCTTGGAGGACCAAAGCGAAGCACCGTTCCGGATCGCTTTTCGACTCGTCGCACCGGGTGAGGATCCGCTCGCTGCTCCGTCTTCCACTAGCGGAACAGAATCAGGGGGGGCGGACTGGCGACTCAGCTACTTCCTTCAAGCGGTCGATGATCCGAGCCTGCTGATTCCGCTCGGCCGCATCTGGCGACATGCCGGCGCTAGCTGGCGTTATCTCCAGCGGCGCATGGACCGCCCACAGGAAAGGGTGCTGGAAGCTCTCGGGCGTGCCTCTTCGCTCTTCCTGCCCATCGAGGAGAGCCTCAAGGAGTCTCGCCCTGAATCTTGTGAGCTCACCCTGGACCAGGCCTACTCTTTCCTTCGCGAGGGAGCCTTGCTATTGCGGGAGAGTGGATTCGGCGTGCTCGTCCCTTCCTGGTGGAGGACAGAGGAAGGCGGCTTTGGACTGAGGCTTCATGTGACGGCCCCCGACGATCCGGGGCGAGTCAGTGCGTCGCTTAGTCTAGAAACGCTCGTCGAGTTCGACTGGCAGGTGGCCATGGGCGACGAAAGCCTGGAACGGGAGGAGTTTCTTCAACTGGTAGCCCTGAAACAGCCACTGGTTCACCTGCGGGGAAGATGGGTGGAGCTCCGAGAGGAGCAAGTGGAAGAGGCAGTTCGCATCATCGGCGGGCGAGCTTCTGGCGCCGTGATGCCCCTCCGGGAAGTTCTGCAGTTGGGGTTGAGCGGTGGCGAAGACAAGCTGCCGGTGCGGGGTTTGGATGCCGAGGGATGGGTCGGCGCTCTCTTGGACCGCCTCGCCACAACGGAATCCCTGCCGCCCCTCGATTCGCCGCCGGAGTTCCATGGTCAGCTTCGACCTTACCAGGTGAGCGGACTCTCCTGGCTTTCTTTCCTCGGGAAGTGGGGTTTGGGGGCTTGCCTGGCGGACGACATGGGTCTGGGGAAGACCATCCAAATGCTCGCACTCCTCCTCCACCGGAAGCGCAACGGAGAGTTGAAACGACCCTTCTTGCTCATCTGTCCCACCTCGGTGATGAGCAATTGGAGGAAGGAAGCCGAACGGTTTGCGCCGACGCTTCGAGTTCTAGTTCATCATGGTCTGGACCGACGCGAGGGAGAAGCCTTCGCCCGTCAGGCGTCCCGACACGATCTAGTGGTTTCGAGTTACAGCCTGGTTCACCGAGATCTAACGCGCCTCTCGGCAGTGGACTGGGAGGGTCTGGTGCTGGACGAAGCTCAGAACATCAAGAATCCTTCCGCCAAACAGACCAAGTCGGTAAAGCGTCTCGGCGCTCCCACACGCTTCGCCCTCACCGGTACGCCGATAGAGAATCGGCTATCGGAGCTATGGTCGATCATGGACTTCCTCAATCCCAGCTACCTCGGCTCCCACGCTTCCTTCAAGACTCGCTTTGCCCTTCCCATCGAAACGTACCGCGATCCAGAGGCAACCGAAGAGCTCCGCCGCCTGGTTCGGCCCTTCATACTGCGGCGAGTCAAGACAGACCCCGCGGTCATCAAGGATCTACCAGAAAAGAACGAGATGAAGGTCTACTGCAGCCTCACTCGGGAACAGGCCACTCTCTACGAAGCGGTGGTCCAAGAGAGCCTGGTTCGCATCGATGAGTCGGAGGGTATGGGTCGCAAGGGAGCGGTCTTGGTGGCGCTCACGCGGCTGAAACAAGTCTGCAATCACCCCGCCCATTACCTCAGGGATCAGAGCGATCTCAAGGGGCGTTCCGGAAAATTGACCCGCCTCACCGAAATGCTCGAAGAGGTCTTGGCGGAAGGAGACTGCGCTCTCGTTTTCACGCAGTTTGCCGAAATGGGAAAAATGCTGCATCACCACTTGCAGGAGGTGCTCTCCACCGAAGTGATTTTTCTTCATGGTGGAGTACCGGTACGGCAACGGGAGACGATGGTCACCCGCTTCCAGGAAGACCCTTCCGGCCCTCGGATCTTCGTCCTGTCCCTTAAGGCAGGAGGTTTCGGCCTCAATCTGACGCGGGCTCACCACGTCTTTCACTTCGATCGCTGGTGGAACCCGGCGGTCGAGAACCAGGCTACCGATCGGGTGTTCCGGATAGGGCAAACGCGCTCGGTGGCTGTGCACAAGTTCATCTGCGCCGGCACGGTGGAAGAGCGGATCGACGAGCTCATCGAGCAAAAGAAGGAGCTCGCCGGTTTGGTCGTTCGTGCCGGAGAAGGCTGGTTGACCGAGTTATCGACTTCGGATCTCAGAGAGCTCTTCGCTCTCCATCGAGACGTGGTACAGGAGTAGAGAGTGGCCACTCCAGGCAACCGAAGAGACGCCTTCGCCGAAAGATGGTGGGCGCAACGCTGGATCGCGGTTCTCGAAGTCCTCGGTTTGGCGAATCGTCTGGAAAGAGGGCGCCGCTATGCTCGCTCGGGTCGGGTGTTACGACTCGAGGTGGCGCCCGGTCGAGTCGTTGCCGAGGTACAGGGATCTCGCTACGACCCTTACCGTGTTGTCTTCCGACTCAGGAAACTCTCAAGGGCTCAATGGGAGAAGGCCATCGAGACCTTGGCCTCTCAAGCTCTGTTCGCCGCCAAGTTGTTGGGCGGCGAGATGCCGCCCAACATAGAAGACACCTTCCAGTTGGTGGGACTCTCGCTGTTTCCCGCCTCCTCGGGCGATCTGGCGACAGAGTGCTCCTGTCCGGACGCCGCCAACCCTTGCAAACACATAGCTGCCGTGCACTACGTCTTGGCGGAGCAGTTGGATCGAGATCCATTCTTACTCTTTCGTCTTCGTGGGCGAGACAGAGAGACGATCCTGGAAGCACTGCGAGCCCGCCGCGCCGCAGAGGCCACCGGCCGTCCCGGCCTTGCCGACAAGACGCCATCGCTCAGCGATTCGATCGAACGGTTCTGGCAAGCCGGCGATGCGCTCGAGAATTTTCCCGTTTCCGTCGGGCCCCCCGCCGTGTCGCTCTCTCTGCTCAAGCGGCTGGGAGTGCCGCCCTTTTGGAAACCGCATCCGGAGATCCGGGGTGCCCTGGGACGCTTGTACGCCAAGGTAACGGAAAGAGCGATGGCCCTGGCCTACGGAGGTCCCTCCTCGCGCACGAATCGCTAGGGTCTTCACTCCCCGAATTTCTCTGAATTTCTCTGGGGTTTCTTCCCCTCAATAAACTGGCATCCAAGTTGCTAAACAGATCATTGCAAGACTCTCCAACACAACCAGGGGGAGGTGGATGATGCCAAGCAACCCCTTGACGAGCCTGAGATTAACTGTCCCGAGCCGCGGCCGAAAGGCTGCCCTGCTGATTCTGTGCGCCGTGGTAGCCTATGGGGTTTTGCCTACGCCGGTGCAAGCGGCTGGCACCCGGCCTAAGGACGCCTCAGAGGTTTCGACGGACGGAACGATCTGCCGGTTCCAGGCGCCGCTAGCGATCCCCATCGATCCATGCCCGCTTATCGAGCAGGCCTACGGGTTGATTCCCCGGCTGTCTCATTCAGCGGCCGACTATGCTCGGAAGGTGGCGGAGGGATTCGATCCGGAGCGCAGTCTGCGCATTCAGCAGGCTCTCCTTCGCGAGGACTTGCTGTGGCAGAGCCGAGGATTCAGTCGGCGACAAATGGATCTGATGGTCTTCGTTTCCGTTGCGCTCAGCTTGGAGCGGACCGACGCGCAGTCGGTCGAGCTACGGCGTGCCTTCGAGCAGAAGGGCGACCCGAAGGACCGGCAGCGAATCGGGAGGATCGACCTCTACCAGAGGGAGGCCCTCGACCTCCTCGAGGAGCTGTCCGCTTCGCTTCAAAGCGTGCCGGATAGCGAGCTGCGGTTCTACTTCTAGTAGTCGTCCATCTCCACCTCGACGCGCTCCGCTCGCCTCAGTCTTGCTTTACTGAAGTGGAAGTAGGCGAGACCCAACGCCACACCGCTTCCAAATCCCAGCGCGTGCGTACGGTAGCTCACGCTCGGTTCGACGACCGCAGGCATCAGGACGATGAGACCGAATCCCATGGAGCGCAGCAGCCTCTTGACGGGGGAGAGCCTCCGCTCGACGAAAAGGTAGAGCGTCAGCCAGAATCCAGCCATCAAGTACGTCACGCCCGAGGCGCCTAGCAGAATCGTCCCGGGTGGATAGGTCGCAAGCGCCAAAGCCATGACCACTGCTCCACCACTCAATGTGAGAAGGGGGTAAATCGCCGCCCCGAAGTAACCATAGAGAAGGTAGCTCAGGACTCCCAATGCAACGGCGTTGCCAAGCAAGTGCTGGAAGTTGGCGTGCGTCCCCATGGCGGTGAGGAGCCGCCAGTATTCCTTCCCGTCGAACACGGTTTCCGGCGTGGCGGCCAGTTGCGGGGCCAGACCGAGGGCGTCCGTCCAGTAGATTCCAGAGACCAGGAACAAGACCGAGACGCTGGCGACAGCAATCCAAACGCTGGCGGACGCCGGCTTCCGCGAGAGGTGGGTCTCCTTGACGATCGCCTCCGGCTCGAAACGTGAGGAGGAGTAGCTCAAGCGGTTCGAAATCGAGAGACCGAGAAAGGAGACAGATCGCACTCTGCCTTTCCGTTGACGATGAGGTCGGCGGTGAGCTGGGCGGTGAGCGGAGCCAGAAGAATGCCGTTCCGACAGTGGCCGGTGGCCAGGGTGAGTCCTTCGATGGGAGTGGGTCCGAGAACGGGCAACTGATCCTCCGCACAGGGCCGGAGCCCCGCCCAGGCGGCATCGAAGGCGGCGCTTTTGAGAGCCGGGATGAGATGAAAACTCTCACCGATCAATTGATGGACACCGGCTGCCCGCACTGCGCTGTCGAAACCGGCCAGCTCCATGGTGGCACCCAAGAGGATCCTTCCATCACGGCGCGGGACGACATAGAGTCGTTTGGAGTAGATGACGTGCCGCGGTACGGGCTCTCCGCGGAGGGCGACCAGGTCACCGCGCACCGGTCGAACCGGCACCGCGAACGGCAAGGTGGGATCGAATCCCGACCAGGCTCCCGCCGCGTTGACTACCCGCGCGCAAGCCACCGTTCCGTTGGCGGTCTCCACCCCGGTCGCCCGGCCATCTCGATGAAGAACGCGTCTGGCTGGATTCCCCGCCTCGAACCGTGCCCCTGCCTGGGATGCCGCCTGGACCACGGCTTGAGTGAGCAGGGGGGCTACCACCTGGCCGTCACTCGGAAACAAGAGGCCACCGCGCAATCCGGGTCGCAGTGAGGGCTCGAGCTCACTGAGCTCGGCGGCGGAGAGTCTCTTCGCGCTGAGCCCCGCTTCCTGCTGCCATGCGCACCGCCGGTCGAGCTCCGCTTCCTCCCCTTCGGTCTCCGCCACCGCTACGACGCCGTCCAACCGAAGCTCCACGTCCATGCCGGTTGCTTCCCGCAGCTCCTCGGCAAAGGAAGGATAGAGCTCGCGACTTGCCTGACAGAGTCGGAAGAAGGGGCTCGGCCCGCCGGACTCGGCCTGGGGGGACAGGATTCCCGCCGCGGCGCGGGAGGCTTCCTGGCCTGGCTCCGATCGTTCCAACACCGCAACGCGGAGCTTTCGCTGGGCGAGCCGGAGGGCAATGGTCGACCCGATAACGCCGCCGCCAATGATGACGACGTCAGGAGAAGTCATATCAGTGGATCCAGTCCGCGATGAAAATGTTGGTCTCACCCGGTTCGCTGGCATGGCGATTCGATGCAAAGACCAGCTTCCGTCCGTCGCGGCTGAACATGGGAAATCCGTCGAAGGAGGGATCGGTCGTGACGCGCTCCAGGCCGGTTCCGTCCGTTCGGATCAGGTAGAGATCGAAGTTGCGTCCGCTCGGATCGTCCATGTTGGAGGAGAAGATGATGCGCTCGCCGTCCGGATGAAAGAAGGGGCAGAAGTTGGCCGCCCCGTTCGCGGTGATTTGTCTCTTGTTACTTCCGTCGGCGTCCATGACGAAGATTTCGAGCACGCTGGGCTCGATCAGGCCTTGCTCGAGAAGAGTCTGGTATCTCGAGAGGGCGTCGTCCTCACGGGGATGATGCGCGCGGTAGACGATCCGGGCTCCGTCGGCGGAGAAGAAGGCGCCACCGTCGTAACCCTTATCGAAGGTCAGGCGTCGAACCTCGCTACCGTCCACCTTCATGGTATAGAGCTCGAGGTCTCCGTCCCGCACGGACGTGAACACGATGCGTGAACCGTCGAGGGAGACGGTGGCCTCCGCATCGTAACCGGGCGCTGAGGTGAGTCGCTGAATGTCTCCCCCATCCAAGCTGGCGGTGAAGAGGTCATAGCTCTGGTAGACGGGCCAGACGTACCCTCGCTCGAAGCTCGGCCGGGGAGGACAAGCATCTCCCGCCAGATGGGTGGAAGCGTAGAGTATCTTTCTCCCCGGTAGAAAATACCCGCAGGTCGTCCGTCCCTTGCCGGTGGAGACGTGTTTCACGTCGCTTCCATCCACCTTCATGGTGAAGATCTGATCGCACGCGTAGGGAGGACGGTTGGACTGGAAGATCAGCCGATCTTCCTCCAAGCTGAAGTACGCTTCGGCGTTCTCGCCGCCGTCGGTCAGCTGCTGGATGTTCGCCAAGTGAGGCTCTTCCTGCGGAGCTTGCCTCTCGGAGGTCGGCACCGGCGTCCAACTTGAAAGCAGGAGAGGAAGACTCAGAAGGAAGGCTCTCATGGCTTGATTTCCCGGCGCATGATAGCACGGTGGCGATCGAAGGGTTCTCGGCCGCAGCGAATCAAGGTTCACTTTCATGCCGGGATCGACTAGAATCCGCAGGGTCTATCCTAGGTGACGGCATATCTAGTCTTGGAGGACGGGCGCTACTTCACCGGCAGCTCCCTTGGTGCTCCCCGCGACGCAACCGGCGAGATCGTCTTCAACACCGGGTTAACCGGCTATCAGGAGATCCTCACCGACCCTTCCTATTGCGGTCAGATCGTCACTCTCACTTACCCGCATATCGGAAACTATGGGGTCAATGCCCAGGACGTCGAGTCTCCGCGTCCGATGGTCGAGGCCCTGGTGGTGAGAGAGCCCTCCCCCATCGCCAGCAACCATCGGGCCACCGGCACGCTCGATGACTACCTGCGCGACCACGGGATCCCCGCTATTCATGGAATCGATACGCGCGCCCTCACCCGGCATATTCGCTCTCAAGGTGCGATGCGGGCCCTGCTGACCACGACCGAGGCTCCCATAGAAGAGCAGGTCGCGAAGGCCTGTGGTGCCCGGGCGATGGTGGGCGCCGACCTAGCAAAAGAAGTCAGCTGCCGCGAGCCGTATTCCTGGCCCGCGGTGGGCGAGGTGCGCTTCCACGTGGTGGCTTATGACCTGGGGATCAAGCGAGGGATCCTTCGTGGCCTAGCGGCGCGCGGGATACGAGTGACGGTGGTGCCCGCGGAGATGCCGGCGTCGGAAGTCCTGGCGTTGCAGCCGGACGGCGTTCTCTTCTCGAACGGGCCGGGCGATCCCGAGCCGCTCGGCTATGCGATCGACTCGGCTCGAAACCTCCTGGGGAAGGTACCGATCTTCGGCATTTGTCTGGGCCACCAAGTGCTCGCCCTGGCGGTGGGCGGGAGAACCTACAAGCTGCCTTTCGGCCATCACGGGACGAACCATCCCGTCAAGAGAGCTTCCGATGGCGCGGTCGAGATCACGTCACAGAATCACGGCTTCGCGGTAGAAGAAGACTCGCTACGAGGCCTTCCGGTCGAGCTCACCCACTTCAATCTGAATGACGGGACGCTCGAAGGGTTCCGCCTCAAAAACGAACCGGTGATGAGCGTTCAGTACCACCCCGAGGCTTCACCCGGTCCTCATGACGCCCAGTATCTCTTCGACGATTACTTGAGAATGCTCGAAGGCGCGAGAGGCTGACCGTGCCGCGAGATCCAAGCATCGGAAGCGTCCTGGTGGTGGGCTCCGGGCCGATCGTCATCGGCCAAGCTGCCGAGTTCGATTACGCCGGAACGCAGGCAGTGAAAGTGCTTCGCCGGGAGGGCGTCCGAGTGATCTTGGTGAACTCCAACCCCGCCACCATCATGACCGACCCCGAGCTCGCCGATCGAACCTACATCGAGCCCCTTACCCGCCAGTTCGTGGAGCCGATCCTCGAGCGCGAGCGTCCGGACGCGCTCCTTCCCACCGTGGGCGGGCAGACCGCGCTCAATCTGGCGGTGGAGCTAGCCGAATCCGGAGTGCTCGACCGTTATGGCGTGCGTCTCATCGGGGCGAGGCTCGAGGCGGTGAAGCTTGCCGAGGACCGGCAGCTGTTCAAGCAAGCGATGATCGCCGCCGGCCTGGACGTGCCCCGCAGCGGCTACGCCGGTAGCGTCGAAGAAGCGCGGGAGCTGGTCGAGGAGATCGGCTACCCCGCCATCCTTCGGCCTTCTTTCACCCTGGGTGGAACGGGTGGAGGCGTCGCCTACAACCTGGACGAGTATGTGGAGCTCGTTCGACGGGCGCTCTTTCAATCTCCGGTAAACCGCGTTCTTGTCGAGGAATCGCTCCTCGGCTGGAAAGAGTTCGAGCTGGAGGTGATGCGAGACGGGGCTTCGAACTTTACGGTCATTTGTTCCATCGAGAACGTCGATCCCATGGGAGTCCACACCGGGGATTCCATCACCGTGGCACCGGCTCAAACACTCACCGATGTGGAGTACCAGCAGATGCGAGACTGGGCGCGCCGGGTCATCGATGCGGTGGGTGTAGAGACTGGCGGCAGCAATATCCAGTTTGCGGTGGAGCCCTCGACCGGCCGCATGGTGGTGATCGAGATGAACCCCCGGGTCTCGCGAAGCTCGGCCCTGGCCTCGAAAGCCACCGGCTTCCCGATTGCGAAGATCGCGGCCAAGGTTGCCCTCGGCTACCGCTTGGACGAGATCGAGAACGACATCACCCGTACCACTCCCGCCAGCTTCGAGCCCACCATCGACTACGTGGTGGTGAAGATGCCCCGCTGGAACTTCAAGAAGTTTCCGCAGGCCGACCCGACCCTCGGAATACAGATGAAATCGGTGGGAGAAGTCATGGCTCTGGGCTCCAACTTTCGTGAGGCGCTGTTGAAGGCCCTGCGCTCGCTCGAGCGTACCGATGAGGGAGTCGGTGTGCTGATGGGCGAGCCGGAGGACCCACAGGGGCTTCGACGGAAACTTCGGGTGCCGACCCCGGATCGGCTGGGGCAGCTTTTCCAGGCCCTCTCTCAGGGGCTCACGGTGAAGGAGATCCACCGTCTAACGCACATCGATCCCTGGTTTCTGGAGCAGCTCCTTATTATTGTTAATCTGAAGAACCGTCTGGCCTCCGGGGAAGTCGAGCGGCTCCTTCCCGAAGCCAAGGCCTGCGGCTTCTCGGATCGGCAGATAGCCCGGCTCGCGAACTCAAGCGAGGAATCGATCCGCAAGAAGAGAAAGGAACTGGGGATTCATCCCAGCTTCAAGCGCGTCGACACCTGCGCCGCAGAGTTCGTTTCCTACACGCCCTACCTTTATTCGACCTATGGAGTAGAGAGCGAAGTCGAGCCGAGCGGGCGCCGCAAACTGATGATACTGGGGAGCGGCCCCAACCGAATCGGGCAAGGGATCGAGTTCGACTACTGCTGCTGCCAGGCTGCTTACACACTACGTGAGGCGGGCATCGAGTCGATCATGGTCAACTGCAATCCAGAGACCGTCTCCACCGACTACGACACGTCGGACCGACTCTACTTCGAGCCGCTCACCTTGGAGGATGTCCTTCACGTCGTCGATGCCGAACGGCCGGAAGCCGCCATCGTTCAGTTGGGAGGCCAGACGCCGCTCAAGCTCGCCCGCGCCCTGGAGGCGGAAGGTGTGCCCATTCTCGGCACGTCACCCGAAAGCATCGATAGGGCAGAGGACCGCAAGCGATTCTCCTCACTGCTGGCGGAGCTCGGAATCCCGCAACCGCTGAGCGCCACCGCCCGATCGCTCGAGGAGGCGCTGGAAACAGCGTCGAGAATCGGCTACCCCATACTGGTGCGCCCGTCCTACGTGCTGGGCGGCCGAGCCATGGCCATCGTCTACGACAGCGAGCACCTGGAAGGATACATGCGGGACGCAGTGGAAGCGTCGCCCACTCACCCGGTTTACATCGACCGCTTCCTGGAGGACGCGTTCGAGGTCGACGTGGACGCCCTCTCCGATGGAAAGGATCTGATCATCGGTGGGATCATGGAGCACATCGAGGAGGCTGGGATCCATTCCGGAGATAGCTCGAGTGTTCTTCCCCCCTATCTGGTGGAGGCGGCGCATCTGGACACCATCCGGAAGTACACAAGGCAGATCGCGCGAGCGCTGCCAGTGAAGGGACTCCTCAACGTCCAGTACGCGATCAAGGACGGAATCGTTTACGTGCTCGAGGCCAACCCGAGGGCTTCGAGGACGATACCTTTCGTGAGCAAGGCAACCGGAGTACCTTTGGTAAGAGCCGCTCTCCGGGTCATGCTGGGCGAGTCCATCGCATCTCTGGGGCTCCCCGACGAGCTGCCATTGCCACAGATTTCGGTGAAGGTTCCGGTGTTCCCCTTCGTCAAGTTTCCCGGGGTGGATAGCGTCCTCGGGCCGGAGATGAAGTCCACCGGCGAGGTCATGGGGACCTCCGATGATTTCGGCTCTGCCTTCGCCAAAGGACAAATGGCGGCCGGGCACAAGGTGCCCACTTCCGGCACCGCCTTCCTTTCGGTCAACGACAACGACAAGCCCGGGCTGGTGGGCGTGGCGCTACGCCTGTCACGCTTGGGTTTCGATTTGGTTGCGACGCGGGGAACGGCAGCCTTTCTCGAGTCGCACGGCTTGTCGGTGGAGCGGGTATTGAAGGTCAACGAGGGGCGTCCCCATATCGTGGATCTTCTGATTAGCGGCAAAGTCGATCTGGTGGTGAACACGCCTCTGGGCAGAAAATCGTTTCACGATGAAAAAGGAATTCGCCAAACGGCCGTCCAGCGCGGCGTCATTTGCATTACCACGCTCACCGGCGCGAACGCCACCGCTTCTGGTATCGAGGCCCTGCAACGGGGTCGCTTCGACGTGCGAAGCCTCCAGGAGATCCACCTCGGGGCGGTAGCGATGGCCAAGCACAACCGCTGAGAGAACATGGACTACGCGTCGGCGGGAGTCGATATCGAGGCGGCGGCAAAGGCCAAAGAGAAGATCCGCCGCCTGGCTCGAACGACGTTCACCGCAGACGCCCTGGGAGATATCGGCGGCTTCGGGGGACTCTTCCGCCTGGACACCGACCGATACCGCGAGCCCGTCCTGGTGGCCAGCACCGACGGAGTAGGGACCAAGCTCAAGATCGCCTTCGCCACCGGCCGGCACGATACGGTGGGCTACGACCTGGTCTCGCATTGCATCAACGACATCCTGGTACAGGGTGCCCGGCCCTTGTTCTTCCTCGACTACCTGGCGATGGGAAAGCTCGTTCCCGATGTGGTCGAGGCAGTCGTCTCAGGAATCGTCCGGTGCTGCCGGGAGTTCGGAGTCACGCTCATCGGTGGCGAGACGGCGGAGATGCCCGATTTCTATCCGCTCGGCGAGTACGATTTGGCGGGAACGATCGTGGGCGTGGTCGAGCGGCAGGGCATCATCGATGGCACGACACTCGCGCCTGGCGACGTGTTGCTCGGACTCGGTTCGACGGGACTGCATACGAACGGATACTCCTTGGCCCGAAAGATCTTCTTCGAAAAGGAAGGTCTGACGGCAGGGAGTCCGGTCGCCGAGCTGGGCGCTTCCGTGGCGGAGCTTCTTTTGGCGCCGCACCGCTGCTATCTTCCTTTAATGGAACCCTTGCTGGAGAGACGGCTCGTCAAAGCCATGGCCCACATTACCGGTGGGGGCCTCACCGACAACATCCCCCGTGTTCTACCTCCGGGTACCGCGGCGCGAGTCCGCCTGGGGAGCTGGTCCCTGCCGCCGCTCTTTGACTACTTGAGGAGGAAGGGCTCGGTTTCGCAAGCGGAGATGTTACGCACCTTCAACGTCGGAATCGGCATGGTGGTCATGGTGGGGAGGGAGCATCAGAAGGAAGTCGTGGAGCTTCTGTCGCGCAACGGAGAGACACCGGTGCTCGCCGGGGAGATCGTCTCCGGTGACGGCCGCGTGATCTACGAGGGCTCGCTTTGAGCGCGGACGGGCGCACCCTGGGCGTCCTGATCTCTGGACGCGGCTCCAATCTTCAAGCCATCATCGATGCGGTTCGACAGAGCGAGCTCCCGGGGCGGGTCGGGATGGTGGTGAGTAACGTGGCGACGGCCGCCGGGCTGGCGCGGGCTCGAGAAGCGGGAATTCCCACGGCAGTGATCGACCACAAAGACTTTTCCTCTCGCGAAGAGTTCGACCAAGCGGTCATCGAGGAGCTCAAGAAGCACGAAGTCGACGTGGTGTGTCTGGCTGGCTTCATGAGACTCCTTTCGCCGCATTTCGTACGAGCCTTTCCCGGCCGCATTCTGAACATCCATCCTTCCTTGTTACCGTCGTTCCCGGGACTCGACGCCCAGCGCCAGGCCTTGGAGCACGGGGTGAAGGTCTCTGGGTGCACGGTGCATATCGTGGACGAGAAGCTAGACCATGGACCCATCGTGCTGCAGACGGCGGTGCCGGTTCGAGACGACGACACCGAAGAGACTCTTTCCGCCCGCATCCTCAAGGAAGAGCACCGCCTCTATCCGAGGGCCATTGGTCTCCTTCTGGATCGATTGGCTGCGCCGCGGCGAACGGACCCATGACCCTGGACATCGACGAGCAGATTGCCTTCCTGACCAAAGGCACCGTGGACGTGGTGAGGCGGGAAGAGCTCCGCTCCAAGCTCGAGCGATCGGCCAGGACCAGAAAGCCGCTTCGCGTCAAAGTCGGCTTCGATCCCTCCGCACCCGACATTCATCTTGGTCACACCGTGGTCATGCGGAAGATGAAGCACTTCCAGGATCTTGGCCATACCGTCTTCTTTCTCATCGGCGATTTCACCGGCCTCATCGGGGATCCGAGCGGCAAGTCGAAGACCCGCCCGCAGCTCACCCGGGAGCAGGTTAAGGAGAACGCCGAGACCTACAAGCAGCAGGTCTTCAAGATCCTCGATCCTGACAAGACCGAAGTCGCATTCAACAGCGACTGGCTGAGCAAACTGGGTGGTGAGGGCATGGTCCGCCTGGCCGCCAAGTATACGGTGGCGCGCATGCTGGAACGAGATGACTTCAAGCGGCGCTACCAAGCGCAGGAACCCATCGCCATCCACGAGTTCCTCTATCCGTTGGCCCAAGCTTACGATTCCGTGCACCTCGAGGCCGACTGCGAGCTGGGAGGGACGGATCAGACCTTCAATCTCCTCCTCGGCCGAGACATCATGCGCGAGTACGGGCTCGAGCCTCAGGTCATCATGACCGTTCCTCTTCTCGAAGGGTTGGACGGCGCCGAGAAGATGTCGAAGAGCCTCGACAACTACGTCGGGGTCACCGAGCCACCGAAAGAGATGTACGGAAAACTCATGTCCATCTCCGACGATCTGATGTTTCGATACTACGAGCTTGTGACCGACATGAGCCTCGCCGATATCGAGAAACTCCGCCGAGAGATCGAGGAAGGCAAGGTCCACCCCAAGCAAGCCAAGATGGATTTGGCGCGCCAGATCGTCGCCGACTTTCACTCCGCGGCGGAAGCCGAGCGAGCAGGAGAGGCCTTCGAGGCGGTCTTCCGGAAGAAGGAGCTTCCCGAGGACATGCCCGAGTACCGGCTCGGCAAGGGGTCTCAACCTTTGATGCTCTCGCACCTGATCGTCGACACCGGCCTGGCAAGCTCCAAGAGCGAAGCCGGTCGGCTCATCACCCAGGGGGCGGTTCAGATCGACGGCCACCGCATCCCGGCCGATCAGGAACTTCCCATGGACGGCCCGCGAAGCTTCGTTCTGAAGGTCGGCAAGCGACGATTCTGCCGCGTCATCCACGGCTAGGTCCAGGGTTGCGGGCATTGACAAATCCGGCAGTTGCACGTATATATACGACCCCCAACCTTTACCGGAAGAACAGAGTGCTGAAAGGTAGGCATCGCAATCGCGGGATTGGGTAAGGCCCGGGATGGGTCCATCGGGCGCTTTCTTTCATCCGTCGTGTCTCCCCCAGCAGAATGGAGCGCAGCCGTCTCATACATTAAAGAGGTCAGCTGATGTTCATGAATCGTAACCTATTTATTTTGCTGGCTCTTCTGCTGGGTCTCGTCTCGCTTCCCCCCGGGCTGTTCGCGCAAGACAACCAGGAGATCGCTACCCTCGAGGCTTTCCGGGGCGGGGTCACAGTCATTCGCCTCGGGCAGTCGCAGCCGCCCTCGCCGTCCATGCCCCTGCACCTGAACGACATCCTCGTCACCAGGCAAGGTCGGGCCTCGGTGCGCTTTCACTCCGATGGGACGGTAGTCAGGATCGGCCCGAACTCGCGAGTCCAGATCGATGAAAGTGCCACGGAACGAGACGTCACGGTGTTCTTCGGGAGGCTGTGGGCCCATGTGGTGCGCTCCCAGGAACGGCTGTCCCGATTCCAGAGCGGCAGCACCATCGCCGCGATACGCGGGACGGAGCTGAGCCTCGGCGTCGCCGTCGACGGTGACGAGACCGAGCTCTCCGTC
>Ga0209521_10001072_pt1 | contig 22021 bp, 34 predicted proteins | sample Rifsed19ft4_FD_184016 | JGI IMG/M metagenome (GOLD analysis project Ga0209521, IMG submission 184016) | Soil microbial communities from Rifle, Colorado, USA - sediment 19ft 4 (version 2) | ecosystem: Environmental > Terrestrial > Deep subsurface > Rock core/Sediment | place: Rifle, Colorado...
ATTAACTTAAGACTATGGGGAAATTACAGGAAATTTTTTTGCGGTCGCTTGCGGTTCCAGTAGATTTTGAGCTATTTTCACTAGTTGGGTTTGGTGGCGGTTGTGAGCCAGTTTTGATTGGCGTAGGCCGCGCTCACGTCAACATTTCCTAGGTCGCTTTGTTCGAAAATTTCTAGGATTTTTGATTTGGGCAAAAAATGATATTTCCGTTTTTTCCCCCTTCTTACAATAACAAACGTGTTTAGCATTATGGGAGCCACTCCGGTCGTTCCCATCATGAAAATCGATTTAACAAAGGCAAACGTCTGGCGGTGGATGCCCCAAATGTTTTTAATGCGTTTGAAATGATCTCTTACAAGGGGAGCAAATTTGGCGCTCGGTCTAGGGTTAGCGATAATCATCATGCCCCCCGGCTTTAACACCCGAAAAAATTCCTGAAGGGTAAAGTGAGGGTCTTGAACCGCGTACAATACATTTAAGCAGACGACATGATCAAAACTTTCATCAGGGAAGTTTAGCCTCCGATTCAAATCGGCAATCTCGAAGGAAACGTGGGGTAAGTTTGTGCATTTCTTTTTAGCCCGGGAAAGCATGGCAGCGGAAAAATCGATCGCTTGAATCTTAACTTGGGGAGCTTTTTTCTCAACTAGAAATCTCTCAAAATTTCCAGTGCCGCAGCCGGCGTCGAGAAGCCTCTGGCCGGAAGTTAAGCTAAGATTGCTGTAAGTATCCCATAAAAGTTTCCGGTAGGGCATGGCAAAGCGGATGCCATCATAAACTTGCGCGTAAAGATGCCAGAACAATGAATGCTTGGGAGTCTTTGTTTCGTTGGTCATGGCGAAACTCCCGCGAATTGCTAAACAATTCGCCTGCTTAAAGCGCTAATAGTAGAAATAGTTTACAATAAAAGTGATTGCTTGTCCAGATATTTGCGCAGCTAGTGGCTTAAATATGTCTTAAAAGTGGTCGATAAAAGACATATTTAGCTGCGGTTTTGACTGCAAATAGGATATTTTTACGCACGTAATTAATCGTAAGCAATGTTGGTTAAGGTGAGACCCTGCGGGGGAACAGCGGCGCCGGCTTTTTCCTTATCTTTTTCAAAAAGGATTCTTCGAACCTCATGCGGAGAAATTTTGTCTGACCCGACCTCAATTAGGGCGCCGACAATCATTCGAACCATCCGATGCAAAAAAGAGTCGGCCGTTATTTTGACCAAAATCAAACCCTTAACCGGAGCGTTAGTTTTTTCTACGCGTATGCTTAAAATAGTTCGGACATAACTTTTTTTGTCCGGCGAGTGGATGCAAAAGGCTGAGAAATCGTGAGTGCCCTTAAAAAATTGGGCTGCCTCCTGCATTAATTTTATCTTTAACTGTGGCGGGAACCAGTAAGAGAAGTTACTGAAAAAGGGGGAAGGAAAAGGGCGGTTAAGAATATAGTATTTATACTCTTTTGAGGTGGCGGAGCGGCGGGCGTGAAAATCGGGACTAGCGTCTTCCGCCTTGCTTATCGCGATATCGCGGGGAAGAAGTCCGTTTAAAGAACGCTTTAGTTTGGAGAGAGGAATTAAGGAAGCTGTCATAAAATTAACCACTTGAAAAAGGGCGTGAACTCCGGCGTCAGTGCGAGAGGCCCCGGTCGTTTTGACGTCATCTTTAAGAAGGATTTTTAAAGCCTTCTCTAATTCTCCTTGGACGGTCGGAGCATTGAGTTGCTTTTGAAACCCATAATAGTTAGTACCTACATACTCCATTGTGAGTTTAATGTTACGCGTCATTTTTCAGAATTCAGAAGTCAGAAACCAGAGTCCAGATTTGTCTTCTGCCTTAAAAGTTTGCCAATTCCGCATAAGAGAATAAAGCGTAGCTGAAACTTCATCGTAAGCATTATCAAAATATTGATGTTCATTTTGAGTAATATAGCTACAATCTAGTGAAAAATCTAACCAGCCTCTAGTCTCCTCACCAGAACCAAGTGAGTCATTCAAATGTCTTACAAATACGTTCTCATATCTCCTTTTGGCATAACCTTCTCTTATATTAATAGGGACTGATCTTGATGATCGCCTGATTTGGTTAACTAAAGAGTAAGCTTCTCCTTTAGGGAATTTCTTTGTAATCTCGAAAATTTCCATAGCTAGTTTGTAAGCTAACTGGTAAACCGTCAAGTCCTTACAACTTCTTATGGTTATCTTTTTAGCCATCTGCCTTCTGTCCTCTGACTTCTAATCCTGGCTAGAGGCGTCCGATAGCAACCACCCCCGCCAAAAGCAGGATCACTACACTGGTATTGAACCAATCGGCACCCCTCATTTTAAGAGTGCGAAGCCGGCTTCTTCCTTGACCCCCCCGGTAGCAGCGCGATTCCATCGCCAAAGCTAGTTCGTCGGCCCGCCGAAAGGCACTAATAAAAAGGGGTATTATGAGGGGAAGAAAACATTTGGCCCGACGCAGAAAATTTCCGGACTCGAAGTCCGCGCCACGGGCCATCTGAGCCTTCATTAATCTTTCTGTCTCCAGTAGTAGGGTCGGAATAAATCTTAAGGCTATGGTCAGCATCATCGCCAGCTCATGGGTGGGAACCTTCAACTTTGACAATGGTTTCAGTAAATACTCCAGCCCGTCAGTAAGCTCGATAGGGGTAGTGGTAAAAATGAGGATGGAGGTTCCCGAAACTAAGAGTACCAGTCTTAGGGTGATAAAAAAACCGTTTCGCACGCCCTCTCGGGTGATATTTATGATGCCTATTTTTACCAAAGGCTCTCCTCCGGTAAAAAGAATATGGACGATGAAGCTAAAAATAATGATGTAAAGGAGCGGTTTGACGCTTCTTAAAACCCAACTAAACGGAAGACTCGCCAAGGCGACAATGCTTAATAAAATAAAGGATAAGGTCAAAAATCCGAAAAAATTTTGGATGGCAAAGGTTGCGGCCATTAAAAGTATAACCAGGACTATTTTTGCCCGCGGATCTAGGCTGTGTACCTGAGATGAAGCGGAGTAGTACTGGCCGATCGTGATATTGCTTAAAATCTTCACGCTCTCACGCTCTCCTAAATAATTGACGGTGGGCATAAATAGAAACTTTATCATTTAGGTTGCTTAAGAGGCGACTGTGAACACGCCGCTCTTATCAAGGGGGAGCAGGCTCCCCCTTGAGGAACCCCCACAATTTCCTTGTATTTAGGGGAGGGTTTCGAGAGATTCTTCCCCTTCGACAAGCTCAGGGTCAGAATGACAAAATCTGATCCCTGCAAGCGGAGCCTACAAGCAACCTAGAACAAAAACTATTATGGCCAACCTTCAAATAATTACCTGAAGGCGCCGAGAATAATCTCTTTGGTTTCCTCTAAAGCAAAGGAGTTTGTTTGAATATCGATCCCTTTTTCCTTTAAGGCAAGAAGCAAGGCGGCTGATTGAGGAATGTCCAGCCCCACTTGCCTCAATTTTTCGGCCTCAAAAAAGACTTCTTTGGGCTCACCCGAAGAAATAATCTCTCCTTCATTCAAAATAACAATTCTCGTGGCTAAAGACGCGACTTCATCCATATTGTGAGAGACCAAGACAATAGTTAAACCCATTTTCTGATGGAGATATTTAAGATAAGACAAAATTTCTTGTCTTCCCAGGGCGTCCAGCCCCGCGGTGGGTTCGTCTAAAACCAAAATCTTTGGTTTCATCGCCAAGACACCGGCGATCGCTACTTTTCGCATCTCGCCGCCGCTTAAAGAAAAAGGAGAACGGTCTTTAAAATGTTCCGCGTTGAGGCCTACGATTCTTAAAGCCTCTTTGACCTCTCTTTTGGTTTCGGCTTCGGAAAAGCCCAGATTTCGGGGGCCAAAGGCAACATCATCAAAGACAGTCTCCGCAAAGAGCTGATTCTCGGGAAATTGAAAAACAAGACCAACGATTTTGCGGACCGAGCGAGGAGAAATTTCCCGCCCCAACTCTTTTCCTTCTATTAGGACCTTACCCTGGGTCGGCGAAAGAAGCCCGTTAAAGTGCTGGATAAGAGTTGATTTACCGGAACCAGTGGGTCCGATCAATCCCACAAATTCACCATCGGTTAGGATAAAATTAATCCCCTTCAAAGCTTGCCGGGTAAGAGCGGTATTGTGCATGTAAGAGAAGCTTACATCCTGTAATTCGAGAAGCATGAAGACTCCGTTGCCTCCTTGACTAAAAATATTTTAGCTTAGGCTAGCTTACCTATTTCTTAGAATCGTAGATTTCTTTGGCCGAATTTAAGGAGCACAAAGACTCGGTCATTTCCTCGACCGTCAAAATGTCAGGGGGTAGTTTGAGACCGCTTTTTAAAAGCTTCCGGGCAAGAACGCTCATGGGAAGTGGTTGAACCCCGGCTTTTTTGAGCTTGTCCGCGTCGCTTAAAATCTTTTTAGGAGCTCCGTCAGCGGTTACTCTTCCTGATTGAAGAAGTAAAACTCGATCGGCTTCGATTGCTTCCTCCACAAAGTGGGTAATGTAAACGATAGTTGTTTTGAATCGAGCTCTTAAAGCGTGAAGGATTTCCTTAATTTCTTTTCGGCCGCCCGGATCCAACTGGGAGGTGGGCTCATCTAAAACTAAGTACTTGGGACGCATCGCCAAGGCGCCGGCGATGGCGACCCGTTGTTTTTCCCCTCCTGAAAGAAGGTGTGGTTCCCTTCGAGCATGATCCCGCAGTTTAACCGTTGCCAGGGCTTCGTCAACTCTGGTCCGGATTTCAGAAGCTGGGAGTCCCAGGTTTTCAGGGCCAAAGGCCACATCCTCCTCAACCACTGTCGCCACAATCTGGTTGTCCGGGTTTTGAAAAACCATCCCTACTCTCTCTCGAATCAGCCAGAGATCATCAGGGTTTTTGGTGTCTAAACCGTCGATTGTAACTTTGCCGTAAGAAGGTAGTAGAAGTCCGTTTAGAAGTTTGGCTAGAGTTGATTTTCCCGAACCGTTGTGGCCCAAAAAAACGACAAACTCACCCTCGGAGATATCGAGGTTTATTCGGTTTAAGGCAGGATTTTTCTCGGGGCTGTTTTTTTTGTAAGCGTAGCTGACGTCAGCAAAGTTAATCATTTCCTAACGGGGTTGGGTGATTAAGAATGGGTTCACCAAAAAAGCCGAAAAGGGAGCTTTAATTAGACTAGTTCGATCAGGACCATAGGGGCGGCATCTCCAGCCCTGGGGCCAACTTTAAGAATCCGGCAATAACCGCCTTGCCTGGTTTCAAAACGTTCCACTTCCGACAAAATCTTGTGAACCAGCTCTTTATCCTGAAACAGAGCTAAGATTTGCCTGCGGGCATGCAAATCCTTTTTCTTGGCCAAAGTGATGACTCTTTCTACCAAGGAGCGCACTTCCTTCGCTTTGGCTTCGGTGGTCTTAATTTTTCCGTGCTGAAACACCTGCTTCGCTAAATTTTTAAGAAGCGCTTGGCGATTGCTCTTTTCCCGGCCGATTTTTCGTCCTTTTTTGAGATGCCTCATTTTAAGTCCTTAAAATGGTTAGGAAGACTGCAAAGAAAGATTCCTCTCCTGGAGTTTCTCCTTAACTTCCTGGATCGATTTTTGCCCAAAATTCTTTACTCCCATAAGATCTTTTTCATTACAGGCGATTAGTTGTTCCAAAGTGTTAATACCTTGCCGTTTGAGACAATTATAGGAACGAACCGATAAGTCCAGTTCTTCAATGGGCTGATCTAAGGATTTAGCCTGTTTTTCCTCTTCTTTGGCAAATACTTCGTCATCTTCAACGGTCGCTTGCTCCATAAACAGGTTCATATGCTCATTTATAATGGCCGCCGCTTGTGCGGCCGCTTCTTGGGGCGTGAGACTTCCGTTAGTCTCGATTTTAAGGATTAATTTATCGTAGTCCGTTCGCTGTCCGACTCGAGTGTTTACCACTTCAAAGGAGACTTTTCTGACCGGAGTAAACAAAGCGTCAATCGGAATAACCCCAATGGTTTCGGCAGGTTTTTTCTGACGCTCGGCCGACAAATAACCTCTTCCCCTCTCCACCATAAGATCCATAATAAGCTTCCCTTCCTCATTTAGGTTGGCGATATGGAGCTGGGGATTGACAACCTCAACATCGGCGGGCGCTTTAATTTCTTTGGCCGTAACGTCTTTAGCTCCCTCTACGTTAAGCTTTAAAACAACTGAATCTTCTGAGTTTAACTTTAAAACTAACTGCTTCAGGTTGAGGATAATGTCCGATATGTCCTCTTTAACTCCAGGGACCGAGGTAAACTCGTGAACGACTCCTTGGATTTTAAAGGAAGTGACCGCCGCTCCCGGAATGGATGAAAGCATAATTCGCCTCAGTGAGTTGCCCAAGGTATAGCCAAACCCCCGTTCTAGCGGCTCTACGGTAAAAACACCACTATCCTTAGAAATTTTTTCATAGGAAATCTTTGGTTTATGAAACTTGACCATCAGCCTTTTCCCTCCAGTGGAGTTATTTGTGAGATTCTTCCCCGCCAAGACGGGGTCAAAATGACCCTTGGGAATTATGCCCCAGGATCAGTTATTTAGAATAAAATTCTACGATGAGTTGCTCTTTAATAGGGGTTTCAATTTCCTCGCGCGTAGGAAATCTTAAAACATTTCCACTGAGTTTATCGCTTGCCAGTTGAAGCCAGGGAGGCATCTCTGGTTTCCACGTGGCCTCCGCTTCCAAAATTTGTGTCACTTTCTTTTTGTCCTTCACGCTTATGGCATCACCAGGCCTCAAGCGCGCCGATGGAATGTTGACGACTCTGCCGTTTATCTCGAAATGGCCGTGACCAACTAATTGCCTGGCTTGTTTGCGCGAAAAAGCCAATCCTAACCGGAAAACTATATTATCAAGCCGCATTTCTAAAAGCCTGAGCATGTTTTCACCGGTAATACCTTTTTGTCTGGCGGCAAAAAGATAGTAGTTCTTAAACTGCTTTTCCAGCAATCCATAAATCTGCTTGGTTTTTTGTTTTTCCCTTAACTGAACGCTGTATTCGGTTTGCCGTGTGGGTCTTCGGCCACGCTCGCCAGGAGCGTAAGCCCGTCGTGCTACCGGGCACTTGTCGGTGTAGCACTTTTCACCCTTTAAAAATAGTTTCACGCCTGCCCGACGACACCGGCTACACGCTTCTGTGTCTCTTGCCATCCAAATCTCCCTTAAATATCGTAACTAATCCGGATTATACTCTTCTTCTTTTCCGCGGGCGGCATCCGTTGTGAGGGATCGGAGTTACGTCAGTGATTCCGCCTACCTGAATACCGGCCGCCTGGAGAGCCCTAATCGCCGTTTCCCTTCCTGAACCTGTTCCTTTGACAAATACATCTACCTTTTTTACCCCGTGCTCTTGGGCTTTTCTAGCGACGGCTTCCGCGGCTCGTTGAGCGGCGAAGGGCGTACCCTTGCGCGAACCTTTAAACCCAACGCTACCAGAGCTTTCCCAAACAATAGCGTTTCCGTCTGGATCAGTAATTGTCACAATGGTATTGTTGAAAGTTGATTTAATACGAGCCACCGCGTGGGGCACATTTTTTTTCTCTTTCTTCGTCTTTTTCTTGGCGGTCTTTTTCTTGGCCATCCAAAAATCCTTTCTTTAGATGCTTCCCGGCTTAGCCCCTTCGTAACAAGGAGCTAGCAGAGTCGCAAAAAAAATAACTACTTCTTTCGTTTAGCCCCTACCATTTTCCTGGGGCCCTTACGAGTTCTCGCGTTTGTGTGGGTGCGTTGACCCCTAACGGGCAGACCTCTTTTGTGGCGAATCCCCCGGTAACATCCTATTTCCATCAAGCGTTTTATGTTCTGGGAAATCTCGCGATGGAGATCGCCTTCAACCTTGTAGGCATTGTTAATGTAGTCACGCAGTTTGATTATTTCTTCTTCGGTTAAACTGCGAACGCGCGTGTCTTTACTTATTTTGGTAGCTTCGAGTATCTCTCGCGACCGGGATTTACCTATTCCAAATATGGAAGTCAAGGCTATTTCGACTCTTTTTTCCCGGGGAAGATCTACTCCTGAAATTCTTGCCAACATTTCCTCCAAAAGTTTGCTAAGCTACAGGCTCCAAGTCTCAAGTTACAAGCTTCGAGCTAAAATCTAGAACCTGAAGCCTGGGGCTTGTAGCTAGAGTTAGCCTTGGCGTTGCCGGTGTCTTGGATTCTCGCAAATCACAAGAATCCTCCCTTTTCGCTTTATAATTTTACACTTGCTACAAATTTTTTTAACTGATGGTCTTACTTTCACTTCTAAAATCCCTTGTCCCAAAATCTCGTTCTATTACAGACTATTCTTCCGGCCCGCTCTTTTGGCAAATGAATAAAACTTCTGTTTCTTGGCTATTTGTAGCGGTAAGTTATTCTTCCTCGGCTAAGATCGTAAGGGGAGAGCTCGACAATCACCCTATCTCCAGGAAGAATCCTTATGTAATGAAGGCGCATCTTTCCGGATATATGAGCCAAAACCTTGTGTCCATTAGACAATTCTACCCGAAACATGGCGTTCGGTAACGGCTCAATTACTTTTCCCTCAACCTCGATAGCCTTTTCTTTCTCCGCCATTATCCATCCATTTAAAAAGTTTGCATCTCCAGCGTCCAATCAATTTGAACAAGGAACTATTATACTAGAGAGATCACATCCCTACAAGGCAGTTAAAATTTTGGGGCCTTGTAAAGTTACCGCCACGGTGTGCTCAAAATGAGCCGATAAACTCCGGTCCTTGGTTACCACGCTCCAATGATCCGGTAAAATTTCAATCTCCGGGCCGCCCGCATTTACCATCGGCTCTAGAGCGAAGATCATCCCTTCTTTCAGCAAAGGTCCTCTGTTTGCCGGGCCATAATTGGGAATTTGAGGCTCTTCGTGGAGTAGCTGTCCAATTCCGTGCCCCACAAAATCTTTGACAACCGAAAGTCCCGCATCACGGGCCACGATCTCAATAGCGTGGGAAATGTCAGACAAGCGATTTCCCACCCGGCATTCCCAAACTCCGGCATCTAAGGCCTGCTTGGTCACATCAATCAGTCGAAGGGCCCCATTGGTTACCTCGCCCACCGGCAGTGTAATGGCGGCGTCTCCATAATACCCCTCGTACTTCACCCCGACATCAATGCTCACGATGTCTCCTTGCTCCAATTTTCTATGACCGGGGATGCCGTGCACAACTCCTTCGTTTACGGAAACACATATGGAGGCCGGGAAGTTTTGATAGCCTTTAAAAGCTGGTTTTCCGCCTCGTTTTTGAATGTGGGCTTCCGCTAGTTCCTCTAACTCCTTCGGAGTGATTCCGGGTTTAACCTTTATCTTAATAATTTCTAAGGTTTCGGCCACAATCCGTCCGGCTCTTTGGATCTTCCTGATTTCATGGGGCAACCTTTGGGCGATCATTACCGGCTAAGTTGCTCCCGGGCGTTCTTTTTGGTTTGAGATAAAGTTTGGTATATCTTTAACCTTACGTCCCCGGGTGATTCCTCCCCGTTTACAACCCTTAACAAACTCGCGTTCTTGTAGTAGGAAATCAGAGGAGCTGTTTCCTTCATGTATACTTCGAATCTTCTCTTGATAGACGCTGGTTTGTCGTCTTCACGCTGATAAAGAGCGCCTCCGCACAGGTCACAGATATTTTCGTTTCGGGGCGGCTTTGAAACCAAGTGATAAACCGCTTGGCACTTGGAGCAAATTCGCCTCTGACTTAACCGTCTTACCAGCTCTTCTTGACCAACATCAAAATAGATTACTCCGTCCAAACCCTTGTTGAGCTCCTCTAAAATACCTTTGAGGGCCTTCGCTTGAGCCAGATTGCGGGGGAACCCGTCAAGAATGAACCCTTTTTCCCCTTTTAGGCGAGCCCGGATAACCTCGATCACAACCTCGTCAGGCACTAGCTCCCCATCATTCATATAGGACTTAATCTTCTGCCCCACCTTAGATCTTTTGTTAACTTCCGCTCGCAAAATATCGCCGGTTGAAATAACTGCCCAACCATACTCTTTTGCCAAAACCTTTGCTTGAGTTCCTTTGCCAGACCCGGGCGCACCCAAAAGCGCGATATTCATTTTGACATCCTCAGTCAAAAATTGGTACCGATAATTGGTTACCCTGCCTAAAAGAGTTAACAAGTAAGTTGACGATTTGGTTGGTCTTGAAAATTAAAAATACCTTTTACTTAAGAAACCCCTCATAATGCCGCATAAGGAGCTGTGTTTCCAGTTGCCGCATCGTCTCCAGAGAAACTCCCACAATTATAAGAAGAGAAATTCCTCCAAAAAACTTAAAGAACGGGACGTTTAAGGTGGAAAAAAGAACGCTTGGTAATAGAGCAATAACAGCTAAAAACAGGGCGCCGGGTAAGGTGAGTCTGCTTATAACCCGATCCAAGTAGGCCGCGGTCGGCCCGCCCGGTCTGACCCCGGGAATGAATCCCCCATACTTTTTGATATTGTCCGCGATGTCAACGGGATTGAAAACAATTGACGTATAAAAATAGGTAAAGAAGACGATAAAAATCCCAAAAACGCTCAAGTACACAACTGATTCGGTGCTAAACATCTGAGAAAGTGTTTTAAAAAAGTCGCCGGGGAAAAACTGGGCCAAAGTAGCCGGAAAAAGCAGTACCGAAGAGGCAAAAATGATCGGAATAACCCCCGCGGAATTAATTTTAATCGGGATGTAGGTGCTCTGACCGCCATAGATTTTTCGGCCGACTACCCGTTTAGCGTACTGAACCGGTATTCGGCGCTGGCCGGTATCGAGTACTATAATAGCCGCTATTATCACTAAGATCATCACAATCACGGCCAGGCCGATAAAGGGATTGGAAGTCTGAATAGTTTGAGCTAGGGCCTCTGGAAAGCGCGAAAGAATGGACACCGTAATAAGCAAAGACATCCCATTACCTATGCCCTTCTGGGTGACAAGTTCTCCGAGCCACATAATAAGTACTGTTCCCGCCACTAAAGTTAGGACAATCAAGAATCTGTCAAAGAGGGCAAACTTCAGTCGCAACTGACTCTGGAAAAGAACGGTCAAACCAATCGACTGGACAAAAGCTAACACTAAGGTTAAATAGCGGGTCCAATAGGTAGTTTTTCGTTGTCCCGCCTCTCCCTCTTTCGACCACTGCTCGAGCTTTGGTACGACCACTTGGAGAAGAGACATAATGATCGAGGCGGTTATGTAGGGCATGATTCCCAGGGCAAAAATGGCAAATTGAGAAAGCGCCCCCCCGGCAAATACGTCTAAAAGACCAAAAATACTGCCGGCCTGGGCAACCTCCTTAAATAAATCCTGAACTTTTTGAACATCAACCCCGGGTACTGGTATAAAGGATCCCAGTCGATAAACGGCTACTATAAAAAGGGTGAAAAGAATCCGTTTACGGAGGTCGGGTAACCTAAAAGAGTCTCTTACTGCTTGCAGCATCTACATTACCTCCGCGGTTCCGCCGGCTTCTTCAATCTTCTTGACAGCTTGCCTGCTAAAAGCGTGCGCTTTAACCTTAAGCTTTTTCTCCAGATTGCCTTCGGCTAAAATCTTCACCGGTAGGCCCTTTCTTATTAGACGCTTCTCTAATAATTTTTCGGGGCTAACAACGGCTCCTTCCCGGAAAGTGTTAAGCGAAACCACATTTACCTGAGCGTATCTCTTTTTAAAAGGATTCTTAAAACCAGGGAGCTTAGGGACTCTTCGCTGCAAAGGAGTTTGGCCTCCTTCAAAACCAAGACCCTTGCCTCCTCCGGAACGAACTTTCTGACCTTTTTGGCCCTTTCCGCTAGTCTTGCCCCAACCAGACCCTGGCCCTCTTCCGACTCTTTTACGCGCTTTTTTTGCGCCAGGTCCCGGTTTTAGTTCGTGTAATCTTACCATCATTTCCTCAATTCAAAAAGGTTACAGGATTTAGGATAGAGGGAAGAACAACAGATTTGTGTGAGGTTTTGACCCAAATCCTAACACCTAAATCCTTAAACCTAACACCCATGACCGGTGCGTGGGCAAAACTATTAGGAACCGCCCTCAACTAACTAATCCTTTCCACCTTCACTAAGTGTTTGACCTTCCTAACCATGCCCCTAATTTCGGCTCGGTCTTCCTGTTCAACAGTATGACCTATCCTCTTTAATCCCAGAGCTTTAACTGTTTGTCTTTGATTTTTTGGTACTCCGATCAGGCTTCTTTCCTGTCTTATCTTTAGTTTTGGCCGCATCCTTGTCTCCTGCTTTCTCCGGGACACTAGGGGAAATCTTTCCCTCTCTTGTCTTTAAGCTTTTGAGCCCCTCAATGGTAGCCTTAGCCACATTTATGGCATTGGCGGAACCCAAAGATTTCGTCAAAATATTTTTTATTCCGGCGAGCTCGAGAATTGCCCTTACGGCTCCTCCAGCAATAATGCCTGTTCCCTCTGAAGCGGGTTTTAAAAATACTCTTCCTGCTCCAAAGCGCCCGATTACCTGGTGGGGTATGGTCGTGCGGTTTAATGGAACTTGAAACAAATTTTTCTTGGCAGTTTGAATCGCTTTTCTCACCGCAACCGGGACTTCGTTTCCCTTTCCTAAACCGACGCCAACATAACCTTTGCCGTTGCCGACAGCCACTAAAGCGCTGAGACTAAAACGCCTTCCCCCTTTGACCACTTTTGCCACTCTGTTTATGTGGATGACTTTTTCTTCTAGATTTAGTGCTTCTAGATCAATATTAGGCATCTTCCCCCAATTAGTCTGTAGTCTATTAGTCCGGAGTCGGGAGTAAAATTAAAACTACTCCCCCTAACAAAACTCCTGACTAATCACTAAAACATTAGTCCTTTTTCTCTTGCTCCTTCAGCTAATGATTTTACTCTTCCGTGAAAGCGATAGCCATTTCGATCAAAAACCGCTTTGGAAATGTTTTTTTTCTGGAGTCGCTGGGCAATAAGCGCTCCAACCTTTTCGGCTGTTGCCGCCTTCTTCTCCGGGGTTCCCTCGCCTTTAAGCTCCTTGTCTAGTGAAGAGGCGGAAACAATTGTCGCCCCGCGTAAATCATCAATAGCCTGAGCGTAAATATTTTTGTTACTTCGAAAAATCACGAGACGAGGTCTTTCAGGCGTTCCAAAGACCTTCTTCCGCACTCTTCTGTGCCTTTTTTTTCTGGCTAATTCTTTAACTAAAACAGTCATATTTTCCTAAACAAAAGTTAATAGGAAATCCTTAATAAGGGGCTCTATTTAGCCGAGATTGGGGCGCAATTCCCCACAATCGTTCTGATCTCGCTTGGCGGGGGAAGAATCTCACCATGGAGATCCTTCGTCTCGATCCAGCCCTGAGCCTGCCGAAAGGCTTCTCAGGACGACAGTGGATTTATGCCCCACCGTCATTTAGCAGTTTTTCCCGCCTTATGACGAATGTGCTCCCCTTGATACTTAATTCCTTTCCTTTTATACGGCTCCGGTTTCTTAAAATCCCTAATTTTGGCGGCTACGTTTCCGACCATCTGTTTATCTCTCCCTTTTACCAAAATCTTCGTGGGCACAGGCACCTCAATCTCAATACCGTCCGGCGCGGCAAATAAAACTGGGTGGGAGTGGCCCACCCGCAGCTCTAAAATATTTCCTTTCTTTTGAGCCCGGTAGCCAACCCCGGAGATTTCAAGTTCTTTCTGAAATCCCTGGCTTACTCCCGTAAGCATGTTAGCAATCAAAGTCCTAGTTAAGCCGTGCAGGGCCCGGTCGTACTTATCCTCAGAGTTTCTCTTAACAACAATTTGGTTGTTTTCCTTATCGATAGTGAGTCTTTCGGAGAACCTTGTAGCCAACTCTCCTTTGGGCCCCTTAACCTTTACAAAAGAACCGTTTATCTCTACTTCGACACCCGAAGGAATATCGACCGGGCTTCTCCCTATTCTAGACATTTGCACTCTCTCGTTACTAGTTAAAAGTTAATTAGTTAAAAGTCAGTATTTAGTTACCAGACGTAGCAGAGAACTTCGCCGCCAACCTTTTCTACTCTGGCTTTTTTATTAGTCATTATCCCTTTGGGCGTGGAAAGAATAGCGATGCCAAAACCCTCCAGAACCCTGGGGACATTATTAGCCTTCGTATAGACTCTCAAGCCGGGCTTGCTCACCCGCTTCAAACCAGAAATGGTTCTGTTTCGCGCCGGCTCATACTTCATGCTCACCTTGATAACCTTTTTCGTGTCTCCAACGACCTCGCAATTGCGAATATAACCCGATTCTTTAAGAATCCTTGCGATCTCCAGCTTCGTTTTAGAGGCTGGTATTTCAACTTCGTCTTTGAAAACGGTGTTTGCGTTGCGGATCCTCGTCAGCATATCCGCAATGGGATCTGTCATTACCATTTTAATTCCTCCAAGACACGTTAGGCCTTTCTACCAACTCGACTTGGTTAACCCGGGGAGTTGTCCCTGATGCGCAAGCTCTCTCAAACATATCCGACAAAGCCCAAACTTGCGAAAATACCCCCTAGGCCTTCCGCAGCGAACACAACGATGGTACTCTCTTACCTTGTATTTTTGCTTACGCCTTTGTCTTACTACCAATGACTTTTTTGCCATCTTTCCCCTATTTTTCCGTGAGATTCTTCCCCTTCGACAAGCTCAGGGTCAGGAATGACCTGGGGAATTATGCCCCAGGCTCACTTAGTTAGCCTTAAAAGGAAAACCGAAACTTTTCAGTAAAGTCAAACCCTGGGTGTTATCCCGGGCAGTGGTCACAATGGTAATATCCATTCCTCTAACCTGATCAATTTTATCATAATCCACCTCCGGAAAAACCAGCTGTTCCTCAAGGCCAAGCGTGTAATTTCCCTGACCATCAAAGGACTTAGGAGGCAAACCCCTAAAGTCTCTAATCCTGGGGATAACCAGCGATATTAACCGATCGAAAAACTCATACATGCGATCGCCCCGCAAGGTTACTTTACAGCCAACCGTAACTCCTTTCCGCAGCTTAAAACCGGCAATAGACTTTTTGGCCTTTCTTATGAGCGGTTTTTGCCCGGTGATAACCTGGAGATCGTTTTGGGCCCCCTCCAAAATCTTAGGGTTTTGGATTGCTTCCCCTAGGCCCATATTGACCACGATTTTCTCGAGTCGCGGAACCTGTAAAGGGTTCGTAAATGAAAATTCCCGCATCATGACCGGAATAACTTCCTTTTTGAATTTTTCCTTGAGACGGGGGGCATAACCCGCCAATTTTTGATCTTTTTTGGGTTTTTCCTCCGTCTTTTTCCCTGTTTTTTCTTTAGCCTCAGCCATCTCGTCCTCAACCTCTTAAAATCGGGGTCGCGTTTGATTTACGAGTGTTTAAAGCAACAAATTTATTTATAACTAGCTTTTGCTAATGTCCACGCCGCACTTTTTACACACTCTTACTCTATTTCCTTCTTCGGTCTCCCGGTGTCCCACTCTTGTCGACTGGCCGCAGTTCGGACAGACCAGTTGCACGTTGGAGACGTGAATAGTATCTTCTTTTTCAACAATCCCGCCTTGAGGGCTTGTCCTTGTGGGACGGGTATGTCTTTTGATCATCGCGACACTCTCGACCACCACTCGGCCCTCTTTAGGTAGGGTTCTTAAAACTTTACCTTTTTTCCCTTTGTCTTTGCCCGCTAAGACAACTATCTTGTCGTCTCTCCTAATTTTTAACTTGCTCATAGTGCCTAATCCTACAGTAGTGTTCTAATTAACCTTATTTTAAGCTTTGATTTCGCTCATTCAAGTCTATATGACTTCAGGCGCCAGAGATATGATTTTCATGAAATTTTTCTCTCGGAGCTCGCGGGCCACGGGGCCAAAAATACGGGTCCCGCGGGGATTTTTGGCTTCATCGATCAGAACCACCGCGTTCTCGTCAAAGCGTAAGTAGGAACCGTTCACCCTCTTCAGGTTTTTCTTGGTTCTAACCACAACCGCTTTTACAACTTCCCCTTTTTTGAGGGCCCCGCCTGGAAGAGCGTCTTTAACCGTCCCCACAATAATATCGCCAACACTGGCGTATCTTTGCTTCGAACCACCCAAGACCCTTATGCAAAGAATTTCCTTCGCTCCCGTGTTATCAGCCACTTTGACGCGAGACTCTTGCTGAATCATGTGAATCCCCTTATTTGGCTTTCTCCACGATCTCGATTACTCGCCATCTTTTATCCTTACTCAAGGGACGGGTTTCAATAATCTTTACAACATCCCCCGTCTTCGCTTCGTTTTTCGCATCATGCACCTTGAATTTGCTCCGTTTCTTAATGACCTTTTTGTATAAGGGGTGTTTAATTGATCTCCCTACCGAAACTACAACGCTCTTATCCATCTTGTCACTAACTACTTTTCCCACTCTAATTTTTCGACTTCCTCGCTCAACCATTACGTCTCCAAAAAATTATTGATACCCTTACACATCTGTTATTAGGTACTTTCTTTAGGTTGTTTGGATTGTGGCTCTTTAAGCTGTTTAGGTTGTTTGGATTTAGGCTCTTTGGGCTCTTTAGGCTGTTTGGATTTGACAACAGAGCTACTTTTCTTACTTTTTTGGGTCTCAGTTTTTGGTTTTTGGGCGACGGGATTTAATTCTCTCTCGCGCTTAACCGTAAAAATCCGAGCTATGTCTCTCTTAACCCACCTAACCTTGAGAGCGTTATCGAGTTGCCCCGTGGTTAACCGAAAACGCAGATTAAACAGCTCAACCTTGCTGTCTTTCAATTTTTGTTCTAGTTCTTCCTCGTTAAGTTCACGGACTTCCTTAGGCTTCATGGGCTTCGGCCAGCTCCTCCCGTTTTATGAATCTAGTCCTTATCGGCAATTTGTGTGAAGCCAGAATCATCGCTTCTTTGGCCGCGTTTTCGCTCACCCCTGCCAGCTCAAACATAATCTTACCCGGCTTCACCACCGCAACCCATATTTCCGGGCTCCCTTTTCCGCTTCCCATCCGGGTCTCGGCCGGTTTTTTGGTTACCGGCTTATCGGGAAAAATATTAATCCAGACCTTTCCGCCTCTTTTTATGTATCTAGTGATCGCAATTCGGGCCGCCTCAATCTGGCGGTTAGTTATCCACGCCGGCTCTAGGGCTTGAAGCCCGTAGTCTCCGAAATGGATTTCTTTTCCCCCCTTAGCTTTTCCCTTCATTCTGCCCCGTTGGGCTTTTCGGTGTTTCACTCTTCGCGGGAGCAGCATTTTTTCTCTCCTTCTTGTTAGTTGGCCTCGGTGTAGTTGGTCTCGGTGTAGTCGGTCTCGGTGTAGTCGGTCTCGGTGTAGTTGGTCTCGGTGACGCCTCTTTTACTCGAGAAGAAAGCACGTCACCTTTGTAAACCCATACTTTCACCCCAATAGCTCCAAACTTGGTTCGGGCCAAGGAAAAACCGTAATCGATATCAGCCCGCAAGGTTTGGAGTGGTACTCTGCCCTGGCGATACCATTCGGTTCGAGCCATTTCGGCTCCACCCAACCGACCGGCACAAGAAACTTTTACTCCCAGGGCACCGTTCCTGAGGGCACTGCTTACGGCCTTTTTCATGGCTCTCCTAAAAGAAACTCTGGCCTCCAGCTGCTCTGCCACACTTTGTGCCACCAAAAGAGCCTCTACCTCAGGAGTTTTTACTTCCTTAATGTCAATTTGAACCTGCTTGCCGGTGAGCTTCTCTATTTCAGAACGAAGATTCTCCACTTCCTGACCTTTTCTCCCAATAACCACGCCGGGCCTGGCCGTGAAAATATTGATCTGAATATTATCGCCGGTGCGTTCAATCTCCACCTTGGAAATGCCCGCTTTAACAAGCTTTTTTCGAATATGTTCTCTAATACTTATGTCTTCCGCTAGAAATTTTGGGTAATCTTTGCCCGAAAACCAGCGCGACTGCCAATTTTGATTCAATGCCAAGCGTAGACCCACCGGATTAACCTTTTGACCCATTATTCCCCACCTTCCGCTAGGATAATTGTAATGTGGCTGGTCTTTTTGCGGATTCTGGCGGCCCTGCCCATGGCCCTAGGCCGAAACCTCCGTAAAGTCGGCCCTTGATCTACATAGGCCCGCTTTACGTACAGGTCTTCTCGCCTCTGCTGCAGTTGCTTTTCGGCATTGGCTAAGGCCGAGTTAACCACCTTAAGAACCGCTTTAGCCCCTGTCCTAGGCGAAAGACGCAAGGTGCTGACCGCCTCGTCCACTTTTTTTCCCCTAATTAAATCTATCGCCGCTCTCGTCTTTCGGGGAGCGATACGAATGTATCTGGCAACTGCTTTGGCGTTTTTCTCAGCTACAGCTGTTTCGCTCAACTTCTATCCTCCAGCCGCTCTAATCATTAACCTTACTTTGTCACTTAATCGTCGTTGACCTCTCGGTTCTGTGGCCATGGGACCTGAAAAACCTAGTCGGGGCGAACTCACCCAATTTATGACCGACCATGCTTTCGGTTATGTAAAGCGGAATATGTTTTCTTCCGTCATGAACAGCGATAGTGTGACCAACCATCTCCGGGAAAATAGTTGAAGCCCGGGACCAGGTCTTAATTACGCCTTTCTCCATCTTCTCGTTCATGTGCTCAATTTTTTTCAGCAATTTTTGGTCCGCGTAAGGACCCTTTTTTAGTGATCTTCCCATTTCAGCACTCACCTTCATTAAGTTACGAAAACTGTTACGCAAACTCGGAATTAACTAATTCTGTCTGATCCCCGCCTGCCGAACGTCTGAAGCCGCAGGCAATGCCGGTCAGGTGGCGGGCAGGAATCAGGCAACTACACTTTGAAGATTCCTCAGTGATTAAAATTTCAAAATTAGCTATTTATCAACAATCTCAATACGAGCCACGGGCAATTAAGGGTTTTCACTTGTGGTCTGTAGCCTGCGACCTGAGACCCGTCACTTTCGTCTTTTCACGATTAGTTTATCTGATGGCTTTTTCTTGCGAGTCCGGTATCCGAGCGTTGGTTTTCCCCAAGGGGTAACAGGGTGCCGTCCCGCCGAGGACTTCCCCTCGCCCCCCCCGTGAGGATGATCAACCGGATTCATAACTGTCCCCCTCACGGTCGGCCTTCTTCCAAGCCAACGGGACCTCCCCGCTTTACCTAAGGTGACAACCTCGTGATCGACGTTACCTACCTGCCCGATGGTTGCCCGGCATTCAAGATGCGTCTTTCTGACCTCGCCTGAAGGCAACTTTAAGAGGGCATAGTTACCCTCTTTCGCCATTATCTGCACCGATGAGCCCGCGCTACGCGCTAACTCTCCGCCTTTACCGGCCTTAAGCTCAACGTTGTGGACCACTGTGCCCAGAGGAATCTTCCGTAACGGCAGAGCGTTACCCAATCTGATATCAGCTTCTCCACCTGATTGAACTTCGTCTCCCACTTTTAGGTCTAAAGGAGCTAAAATGTATCTTTTTTCGCCATCAACATAATGGAGTAAAGCAATCCTCGCCGACCGGTTTGGGTCATATTCGACGGAGGCCACTTTAGCGGAGATTCCATCCTTGCTTCTCTTAAAATCAATAAGCCGATACTTTCGCTTGTGTCCACCGCCGCGATGTCTCGTAGTAATTCTGCCGTAAACGTTCCGCCCGGATTTTTTTGGCAGAGGTCTCGTTAGGGTTTTCTCTGGTTTTGCTTCAGTTATCTCATCAAATCCTGAAACGGTCGCAAATCTGCGCCCCGGTGAGGTTGGTTTGTACTTTTTAACGCCCATCTACTTCCACTTTCTAGTCAAATTTTCGCTTCGCGCTCAAATTTCAATCCGGCCCCGACAAACATTATTTTGCCTCAAAAAACTCAATGCGGTCTCCTTCTTTGAGGGTCACGATGGCCTTTTTCCAATCGCTAGTTCTACCCCGAGACCAACCTTGCCTTCGATTTTTCCCTCTGGCCGCAACCGTATTTACTCGGGTTACCGTGACTTTAAAAATGTCCTCGATGGCCCGCCGAATTTCCACTTTCTTGGCCCGCGAATCAACCTCAAAAGTAAATTTATTGTTTTCCATTAAACGGTAACTCTTCTCGGAGATAACCGGCCGGATAATCACGTCTTGGGAGAATTTCACTTTGCCAGCGCCTCCTTCAGCTCGTCCAAGGACTGGCGGGTGAAAACCAAAGTATCGCAATCCATAACATAGTACGGGTTTATTTCGTTGACGTAAAGAGCTCTAACGTTAGAAATATTGCGAAGAGACTTCTGGGCGTTCGCTTCCTTTTGAGTCAAAATTACGGTCGCCTTATTGATCTCAAGCTTTTGTAGCATTTCATTGGCCTTTTTTGTCTGAGGTTTCTTAAACTCTAGCTTGTCGATCACAAGTACTCGCTTTTCTTCGGCTTTACTCGAAAGGGCCGCCTTTAAAGCGGCTTTTTTGGCCTTTTTCGGCAAGGAAAGGGTATAATCCCTGGGCTTTGGGCCGAAAGTGACGCCACCCCCTCGCCAAAGAGGTGATCGAATCGACCCCGCCCTGGCTCTTCCGGTACCTTTCTGACGCCAAGGTTTTGTTCCCCCTCCCCTGACCTCTTTGCGGGTCTTGGTAGAAGCTGTTCCCTGCCTAATCTGAGACAAAAATGTCCGGGCTGCTTGGTGAAGGAGAGGGCGACTCACCTTGGATTTAAACTCTGATCCGAGCTTTAACTGGTCTACTTTTGCTCCCTTGCTGCTAAAAACCGTTACTTGAGTCACCTTATTTCTTTCCTTTGCTACTGGCCTTAACGGAGCTCTTTATCATTAAAAGCCCTCCCTTAGAACCGGGCACCGCTCCTTTAAGAAAAAGCAAATTTTTATCGCTATCAACCTGTACTACTTCTAAATTTTGCACGCTTACCCTCGCGTTTCCCATTTGACCCGGCAGTTTCTTTCCCTTAACTACCCGGGAGGGTGTGGCACTTGCTCCCACGGAACCCGGTGCCCTTTGAAAATGTGAGCCGTGGGACTTTGGTCCACCCTTAAATCCCCACCTTTTTACGACACCCTGAAAGCCTTTCCCCTTAGAGACTCCGGTGACATCGGCTCTTTCTCCCACGGTGAAACTTTCCACCGTCAAAACCTGCCCGAGCTCATAATTTTCACCGTTTGCCAAAAGAAGCTCGGCTAAATACTTTTGGGGGGCAACTTTTGCTTTCTTAAAATGACCCTCAATTGGCTTGTTTACATTTTCCTTCTTAACTTCTTGGTACCCAATTTGAACGGCTTCATAACCGTCCTTTTCACGCTCTTTTACCTGGGTAACAACGCACGGGCCAGCCTCAATCACGGTAACCGGCACCATTTTGCCGTCGTCCAAAAATATTTGGGTCATTCCGATTTTCTTACCTAGCAATCCCTTCATCTTCCTCGAAAATTAGATTTAAAGTCCGCCGTATTACAGTTTTATTTCTATATCTACCCCACCGGGGAGGTCTAACCTCATTAAGGAATCCACCGTCTTCGGGGTCGGATCCAGAATGTCAATAAGCCTTTTGTGGGTTCGGATCTCGAAATGCTCCCTTGAGTCCTTATCCACATAGGGAGAACGTATAACGCAATAAATACTGCGTTCAGTTGGAAGAGGAATAGGCCCCGAAATTTTAGCCCCCGTTCTTAAAACGGTGTCTACGATCTTCTTAGCCGACTGATCGATAATTTCGTGGTCGTAGGCCTTCAGCCTAATTCGTATCTTTTGATTAGGCATCTTTTCTCCGCACTCTTCTGGATGTCAGAGGCAAAAATTTTTTACACTTCGCCATTCTCTCAAACTTCTCCGACCTAAACAATTAACAAAACAAAAAAACCCTTAACAATCTGCATTATAACCAAAGTAGTCTCTTATTCATAGACTTCTTAAGAATCACTTTTTGATTTTTCTAAAAACCTAACTTAACCCTGTCTCTACCCATTCGTATTTCCCAATATAAACGGAGCCCCATGGGGAAAATCGATGGTACAACCCAACCCCGCCTTGGCGGGTGACATCTCGCGCCGTCAGCCTTAGGCCTTTTGGTGCGTGGACACGCGTTACTGTAAGATCTTGGTAATAGAGCCTGCTCCAACGGTTCTTCCACCCTCACGAATGGCGAATCTTAGGCCCTCTTCCATGGCGATGGGAGTGA
>Ga0209521_10001073_pt1 | contig 21999 bp, 22 predicted proteins | sample Rifsed19ft4_FD_184016 | JGI IMG/M metagenome (GOLD analysis project Ga0209521, IMG submission 184016) | Soil microbial communities from Rifle, Colorado, USA - sediment 19ft 4 (version 2) | ecosystem: Environmental > Terrestrial > Deep subsurface > Rock core/Sediment | place: Rifle, Colorado...
GACGCCGCCCAGGAGTGGCTCGCGCGGGCGCGCGCCGCCGCCGCGGAGATCGAGGACCCCGAGGATCGCGTGGTGATCGAGGCTGACCTGGCCACGATCGCCGTCTGATCCCGGCCAGGATCGGTCCGGCTGCTACCCTTCATGCATGGCGCGCGTGCTGGTGCTGGGAGGAGGCTTTGGCGGTATCGCCGCGGCGACCGCACTCAGGGCGCGGCTGAACCCCGATGACGAAGTCGTACTGGTCGACCGGGCGGATGACTTCGCGATGGGTCTCCGCAAGACGTGGGCGATTCTCGGCATCTCACCGATCGCCTACGGCACGCGGTCGCTCGCCGGCCTCTCCCATCGGGGCATTCGTGTGATTCGAGGCACCGTTGATTCAATCGACGCGGCGCGTCGGAGCGTCGTGATCGATGGTGATCGGTTCGAGGCCGATGCCCTCGTGATCGCGCTCGGCGCGGCGCAGGCGACGGACGCCATCCCCGGCCTGGACGAACACGGACACAACGCCTGGGATCGTTACCACGTCGAGCAGACGCACGGATTTGTTGACGAGTTCCGCGGTGGCCGCGTGGCGGTCGGCATCTTCGGCATGCCGTACCCGTGCCCACCGGCCCCGTACGAGCTTGCGCTCCTGCTCGCCGATCGCCTCGACGCGCGGGGAATCGAAGCCGAGGTGACGGTCTTCGGACCGGCACCGATCAGCCTGCCGATCCTCGGCGCGGCCGGATGCGCGCTGCTCGATCAGCGCCTCGCGGAGCGAGGGATCGCCTATCTCGGCGGTCGCGTAGCCACAGCCGTCAGCGCAGGAGCAGTGCAGTTCGCGGACGGCGACCGCCTGGCATTTGACCTGCTGCTGGCCGTGCCACCGTATCGGTGTCCATCGGTCCTGGTCGAGTCAGGGCTGGCACCTGCGGGTGGTTGGGTGCAGGTGGATCGGCTCACGCTCGAGACCGCCCACGCCGACGTGTACGCCATCGGCGACGCCACCGGGATCGGGCTCTCCAACGGCATGTCGCTTCCGAAGGCAGGCATCTTCGCGGAGAAGGAGGGGGAGGTGGTGGCCGCTCGCATCGCCGCGCGCCTGCGGGGAGAGACGCCCACCGCAACCTACACCGGCGAGGGAGCCTGCTTCGTGGAGATGGGAGGAGGCGAGGCGAGCATCATCAGCGGCGAGTTCTTTGCCGAGCCGCCGGCAGCCAATCTGTCGCCCCCGAGCGTCAACCAGCGCGCCGACAAGGAGCGTTTCGAGATGGAGCGGTTGGAGCGCTGGTTCGGTGGCTGATCGCACGGGGTCCCGGTCCGGCTATCCTGTGCGCCTGAGCGGTCGCCACGAGCCGCCGGATCATCCATGGAGGGTACCGATGGACCTGTTGGACCAAATTGATGCGCTCATCGCCGATCGGCATCTGCTGAAGCATCCGTTCTACACCAAGTGGCAGGCGGGCACCCTGACCCGCGATGAGCTGCAGGACTACGCGCAGCAGTACTACGCCTTCGAATCCACCTTCCCGAGATTCCTCTCCGCGCTGCACGCGCGGACGGATCGCCCCGATGTGCGCCAATCGTTGCTCGACAACCTCTGGGACGAGGAGCACGGCGAGGTGAACCATGCCGAGATGTGGCTGCGCTTCGGCGAGGGGATCGGTGCCGACCGCGAGTCGGTGCGCGGCGCGGCGCGCAATGCTGGTACTCGCGCCCTCCTCGACACCTACTGGTCATCGGTGACCGATGGACCGATCGCGGCCGGCATCGCGGCGCTCTACGCCTACGAGGGCCAGGTTCCCGAGGTCGCGACCGAGAAGATCCGCGGGCTGGTCGAGCGGTACGGGATCGATGACTCGCGCACGCTCGCCTTCTTCACGGTGCACTCGACGCTCGATGTGGAGCACTCCGGTGCGGAACGCGAGATGATCGCTGCCCTGGCGCCGACCCCTGCCGATGAGGAAGCGGTGCTGGCCTCGACCCGTGCGGCCCTCGACGCGTGGTGGGGCTTCCTCGACGCGGTGAACGTCTGACCGAGGCACCCCGTCCCGCCGAATTCGGGTTCCCACGCACCGATCTCCGACGCCGCCTGGTCGAGGCCATCCTTCGGGGTAAGAAGACCTCGACCAGCGGGCTGCTCTCCGATTTCGAGCGGGATGGCGACGCGCTGCCCGAGGTGGGGGAGCGCTTCGCCCTGATCGACCACGAGAACCGGATGGTAGGGGTCATCGAGATGACGGAGATTCTTATCACGACCATCGGCGAGGTCGACCTGGCCTTTGCGCTCGACGAGGGCGAGGGATTCACTTCGGTGGCTGACTGGCGTGAGGCGCACGAGCGCTTCTGGATGTCGTATGCGGCCGAGACCCGTGCGTGGCTGGGCGACCCGGCATGGGTGCCGCGCGACGACACGCGGATCGTGTGCGAGCGGTTTCGGCTGGTGGAACGCGACGCGCTCGAACCGCTCACCGCGGGGTCGTAGCGTCTCCGACCGAGCGGCGACCGACCTCGGAGATGAACGCGGCGATCTGGTCGAGCGCGTCGTCGAGCACAGGCAGCACCCCATGACCGATGCCCGGGTAGACCACCAGTTTCGCCGACGGCAGAAGTTCGACAGCTTCACGGAGCAGACCGATGGTGGCAAACGGGTCACGATCGCCAGAGAGGAGCAGCACCGGACAGGAGATTCGCGGCCAGTGAACCGTCCGTTCCTGCCACCGACCGGGATCGCCCGGGCGGTGCAGTGGATAGCTCAGGAGCACCAGTCCCGCGTACGGTTCGTCGGCGGCGAGCAGCGATCCAACGCGCCCGCCGAACGACTGGCCCCCGATGAATGTCGACGATGACGGAGGCGCAGCGCGGCGATAGGCGGGCACGGCTGCCTCGGCGCGGCCGCGGGGGAGCGCCACGAGCGAGACCTTGATGCCGAGCGCCTGGAGCCCGTCCCGGCATGGGGCCACGGCGGCCAGCTTGCCCGACGCGCCCGGCGCCAGGTACAGATGCTCGGAGGTGGATCGATCGGGCATGTGCGGGCAAGCGTACGGTCGAAACACCTTCGCGTGTGCGACACACGACTGTCACATGTTCGTGCCAGACTCCGACCCCGATGACCGAGTGCCCAGCTCAATCGCGACCGATACCCGGCATGATCCCTGCTGGCGTCGCCGGGGTGCTGGGCGCCGGGGCCGCGCTGGCCGCCACCGAACTGCTCGCAGGACTCGTGGCCGGCGCGCCGTCGGTCGTGCTCGAGATCGGCGCCCTGCTCATCTCGCTGCAACCGCCGGGTGCCAAGCAGATCGTGGTGGACCTGTTCGGCACCGCCGATAAGGCGGTCCTCGAGATCGCCGTCGTTCTGGGCGCGCTCGGCCTGGCGGGTGGCATCGGGGTCATCTCCCGCCAGCGTCCCGGCCTGGGCCGGCTGGGGCTTGCCGGGATCGGGATCCTGGGTCTCTTCGCCTCGCTGCGGGATCCGCTGGTCGAGCCGCTGCTGGCGCTCCTGTCGGGGGCGGCGGGTGTCGTCCTCGCCATCTGGCTGCTGGGTACCCTGCTGCGGCTCGCGACCCCCAGCGACATTGCCGAGATGCCGGACTGGTCGCGCCGCCGTTTCATCGGTTCGTCGGTGGGCCTGGCGGGCGTGGCCGTCGCCGGCGCAGGTCTGGGCAGGCTGCTGTTGAACCAGCGCAGCACCGCAGCGCCCGTCCTCACCGGTATCCCGGCGGCCGAGCAGCCGGTATCGCCCCTGGGTGCGGACGCCTCGCTCGATGTGCCGGGGATCAGTGACATCGTGACGTCGAACGAGACTTTCTACAGGATCGACACCTCGCTGTTCACCCCAAGACTGGACGTCGAAACCTGGCAGCTCGCCGTCGACGGCATGGTCGACCACCCTTTCACGCTCGCCTATGCCGACCTGCTGGCGATGCCGCAGCATGAGCAGTACGTGACGATCGCCTGCGTGAGCAACGAGGTTGGCGGCGACCTGGTGGGAAACGCGCTCTGGAAGGGCGTGCGTTTGCAGGAGCTGCTCGACCGCGCTGGCGTCCAGCCCGGCGCAACGCAGGTGGTCGGGCGGTCCTATGACGGATGGACCGCCGGCTTTCCGACCGCCTGGCTCGCCGAGCCGGGCCGCGAGGCGCTCGTGGCGCTGGCCATGAACGGCGAGCCGCTGCCTCCCGGGCACGGCTTCCCCGCGCGGCTGATCGTGCCGGGGCTCTACGGCTACGTGTCCGCCACGAAGTGGTTGACCCAGATCCAGCTCACCACGCTCGAGGCGTTCGACGCCTACTGGGTTCCGCTCGGCTGGGCCAAGGAGGCGCCGATCCTGACGCAGTCGCGGATCGATGTTCCACGAGGCGGCGCGACCCTGGCAGCGGGGCAGATCGCGGTCGCGGGCGTCGCCTGGGCACCCGATCGCGGCGTGACCGCGGTCGAGGTGCAGATTGACGACCAACCCTGGACTCCCGCGGTGATCTCCGCGCCCATCTCCGACGCGACCTGGGTGCAGTGGCTCCACCGCTGGGACGCCCCTGCCGGCAATCACGTCATTCGGGTGCGAGCCACCGATGGTGATGGCGTCGTCCAGACCGATGCGCAGACCCGGCCAGCGCCGGACGGCTCTCGCGGGCGCCACACCATCGGCCTGACCGTCAGATAGGGCTAGCCGCGCGCGGCGCCACGGCGCACAATCGCCGGCATGTCTGCGCCGGTCTCTCCGCTCTTCATCGTCAACCCGATCGCCGGAAGTGGCCGCGCCCACGGCTATACCCCGCGGATCGAGGCGTGGATGACGGAGCGGGGGATCGACGGGCGCCTGCTCGAGACGCGGGAGCGTGGCCACGCCGAGCGCCTGGCCGCCGCTGCCACGGATCTCGGTCACGACCGGGTGATCGCGGTCGGCGGCGATGGCACCATCCAGGAGGTCCTCAACGGGCTGCTGACCGCCGGAGCTGCCCCCGACGGAGGTCCGCCGTCGCTGGGGATCATTCCCGCCGGGCGCGGCAACGACCTGGCCCGCAGCGTCTTTCTGCCGCTCGACCCGATGGCCTGCCTGCCGATCGCCGTGGGAGCCACAGGCCGCAGGTTCGACGTGGGTAAGGCGACCAGCGAGGACGGGGCGGTCCGCTACTTCGGTGCGGCCGGGGGCGTCGGCTTCGATGCCGAGGTGGCCTACACCATGGCAGTCCGGCGGCGCTTCTGGATGCGCGGCGAGGCAGGCTACTTCCTCGGTACGCTCAACGAGCTGCGGCGGTTCCATAACTCGGAACTGCGCATCACGCTTCGGAGTGATGGTGAGGATCGTGTGGTCGATCAGCGCTTCCTGTTCGTCGCGTTTGCCAATGGCCCGTACTACGGCGGCGGGATGCTGATCTGCCCGGATGCGGAGACCGATGACGGCCGGCTCGACGTCTGCTTGGTCGGGGACCTGTCCCGCTTCGAGGCGCTCCGCGAGCTTCCCGGGATCTACAAGGCAAAGCACGTCAACAACAAGAAGGTCGAGATCGTCCGCGCCCGCTCGCTCCACATCGAGGGTGACGCCTCGGCCCGGGTGCACCTCGACGGCGAGCCGTTCGGGACTGCATCGGTGGAGATCAGCCTGCTGCCGGGGGCGGTCAGTGTGGCCGTCGCAGATTCGGTAGGGTAGGGGAATGCAGGAGCCGGCCGCCGCACTCGAACCTCGCCTCGGGCAGTCGCTTCGCGGCTCGGACGGCCGACGCATCGGCCGGGTCGAGGCGGTCTTCGCCGACTACCTGCTGGTTCGCACCGCGAGCCTGCTGCCGGTCGACCTGTACGTGCCTCGCGCGGAACTCCACGACGTGGACGGCGACCTGCGCGCAGACACAAATCGCGCGGGCGCGTATCGAGCCTGGCATCGGCCGCTCAAGCGCACAACCCACGATTGACGCCCGCCCCCATGGCCGAAGCGTTCGCGGATGCCGACCTCGCCCTGCTGCGTGACACGCCCGAGGTCCGCATCGTGACGACCGCGCGGGAGGAGGCGACGGTCCACCGCACGATCATCTGGGTCGTGGTTGATTCGCACGGTCGGGTGCTCATCCGCAGCTACCTGGGGCCGAACGCGCGCTGGTATCGCGAGGCGCTGGCTCACTCCGCGTGTCGCATGGAGGTGGGGGAACGCGCACTCGAGGTTCACGCTGAGCCCGCCATTGACCCAGAGCGGGTGGCTTCCTGCTCCGACGGGCTGCGAATCAAGTACGCCGGCCACGGCTCGATGCCGATCATGCTCCGGCAGCACCTCGAAACGACGCTGGAGCTGCTTCCGCAGTAGTTGGCGGTCGTCTCGCCGGGCGGTGACCCCGCTCCTGGCATGCGCTACCCTGTGGCCGTGAACGAGACCGAGCGCGCCGAGGCCTTCTACGCTCACGTCGCCGGGGGCGGCAAGGTCGAGCCGGACGACTGGATGCCGGACGACTACCGGGCCGCAGTGCTCAAGTTCGTCGAGATGCACGCCAACTCCGAGCTGATGGGCGTGCTCCCCGAACGCGAGTGGATCCTTCGCGCCCCCACCCTCCGCCGCAAGCTGGCGTTGACGAGCAAGGTGCAGGACGAGGTTGGCCACGCCCAGCTGCTCTACCGCGTGGCCGAGGACCTCGGCAAGAGCCGCGAACAGATGCTGACCGACCTGCTCGCCGGCAAGACGAAGTTCCACAACGTCTTCCACTATCCGACGCGCAGCTGGGCCGACGTGGGGATCATCGCCTGGCTGGTGGATGCTGCCGCGATCGTCAGCCAGCAGGCGCTCCGAGACTCCTCGTATGCCCCCTACGCCCGCACCATGAAGAAGATCTGCTGGGAGGAATCGGTCCACATCATGCACGGCCGGGACGTCGTGCTCACCATGATGAACGGGACCGATGCCCAGCGAGCCCTGGTACAGGATGCGCTCGACCGATGGTGGGGGCCCCTCATGCAGATGCACGGCCCGCCGACCAAGCCCGAGACCGATCGCGACCTGATCTGGAAGATCAAGGCCAAGGGCAACGAGCAGCTCCGCCAGGAGTTCCTCAGCATCTACGTGCCACGCATTCGCGAGCTCGGGCTGGTGATCCCGGACCCGGCACTCGCGTACGACGAGGCGGCCGGTCGCTGGAGCTACACCGAGCCCGATTGGGACGAGCTGCGATCGGTGGTCACCGGCCATGGACCGATGTCCCAGGAGCGCCTCGAGTTCCGGCGAACCCATCGTGCGCAGACCCAGTGGGTTCGCGACGCGATCATCGGGCCGGTCGGCGCGGCGGCCTGAGGCCGTCGCCGGCGGCATGGGCGCCAAGGACAAGGTCTGGGAGGTCTTTCGCCAGGAGGCGGAGGGTGACCCGATGATCCACGGCGGCAGCGTGCGTGCCCCCGACGAGGAGCTGGCCACGCACTACGCCCGTGAGTTCTACGGTCGCCGCCAGGAGAGCGAGCGGCTGTGGATCGTCCCGCGCGACACGATCATCGAGCTGGACGACCCGGATCTCCTCAAGCCCCCGTTTGATCGGTCCTTCAAGCGCCCCGGAGGCTTCCTCATCAAGCACAAGTTGGAGGCCGCGCGGATCCGCGCCGGGGCAACCGGCGCCGAGCCGATAGAGGAGCTGGGCGAGTGACCGTCCAGGATGCCGCCTCGCAGACCGCGCTCGCCGAATTGCTGCTCGCCATGGCCGACGACGAGTTCGTGCTCGGTTTCTGGGATTCCGAGTGGACCGGCATCGCACCGATCCTCGAGGAGGACGTGGCCATGAGCTCAGTCAGCCAGGACGAGATCGGGCACGCCAAGGCGCTCTACGAGCTGCTCGCCTCGCTCAGTGGCGAAGCCGCCGACGAGATCGCCTTCGGTCGAGCCCCAGGGGCATACCGGCATGCTGCGTTGATGAACCATCCGCGCACCGATTGGGCCTTCAGCATCGCGCGTCGCTACCTGTACGAGACCGCGGACGCGGTGCGACTTGAGTCCCTGGCGGGCTCGTCCCACGAGCCGCTGGCGAACCTGGTCAGGAAGATGCGGCGCGAGGAGACCTACCACCTGCTGCACTTCGACCTGTGGCTGCGCCGGCTGACCGAGGGCGGTCCCGAATCCCGGGATCGCTTGATCGGAGCGCTCCGCGATCTGTGGACCGATGCCCAGGCGGTCTTCGCCCCGCTCGACGGTGAGGAGGCCCTGGTGGCCGGCGGGATCATGCCGGACCGCCTCGAGACGCTGCGCAGGCGCTGGCTGGATCGGGTCGTCCCGCGCTTCGCCGAACTCGGCCTGCCGCCGATGCCGGCGGCCCCGGCCCCGGCACCGGACGGCCGTCGTTCGCATGGACCCGATTTCGAGTGGCTGCACGGCGAGTTCACGATGGTCGCCGCCTCTGAAGCGGGTGCGTCGTGGTAGTCCGCGGCGCGCCCATCCGTGCCGCTGATGCCGCCGACCGCGATGCCGCCGTCTGGGCGGCGATCGCCGAGGTGCCCGACCCGGAGATTCCGACCATCAGCCTGGTCGAGCTGGGCGTGGTGCGCGGCTTTGCGTTTGGCGGCGGCCCGGGCGGCGAGGTGCGTCTGACCGTGGAGCTGCTGCCGACCTTCGTCGGTTGCCCGGCTGTCGAGGTGATGCGCGAGCAGGTGGGGGACCGGCTGCGCGAACTGGGCGTCGCCGACGAGGTGATCGTCGAGCTCAGCTTCGCCGAGCCCTGGACTTCCGATCGGATCACGCCTGCCGGTCGCGAGGCGCTTCGCCAGGGTGGCTTCGCGCCGCCGCCGCGGACCGGCTCCACCTTCATCGGCGATGACCTGCTGACCGTCCTGCCGGTGACGACCTGCCCGTACTGCGCCTCGCGCAATACGACGCTCGAGAATCCGTTCGGGCCGACCCTGTGCCGCGCCATCTACCACTGTGCTGACTGCCGGCAGCCGTTCGAGGCCTTCAAGGCGGTCTAGCCCGCGACCGAGTTGCGGCCGGCCGATGCGCTACCCTTCACCGGCGCACAGACACTGGGGAGCTCGAGCAATGGCAATGGACGGGGACGAGGTCAGATCGGCGGCGGCCGAGATGCTCGATGCCGGTGCCCACGACAGTCTTGACACGATGCGCCACTCCGCCTCGCACATCATGGCGGCGGCCGTCCTCGAGCTCTTCCCGCGGGCCAAGTTGGGCATCGGTCCCGCAATCAAGGACGGGTTCTACTACGACTTCGACCTCCCGCGCGCCCTGACCCCCGACGACCTCGAGGCGATCGAGGCTGGGATGCGGCGACAGGTCGCGGCCGACCTGTCGTTCGAGCGGAGCGAGCTCGACCGCGCCGACGCACTCAGCAAGGTGGGCGCCGAGGGACAGGACTACAAGGTGGAAATCATCTCCGAGCTGCCCGAGGAGCAGGCGGCCATCGTCAGCTTCTACCGCCACGGGGAGTTCAGCGACCTGTGCCGTGGCCCGCACCTCGACACGACCGGCCACCTTGGCCCGTTCAAGCTGCTGCACACCGCCGGCGCGTACTGGCGCGGGGACGAGAAGCGTCCGATGCTGCAGCGCATCTACGGCACGGTCTGGGAGACGCAGGCAGAGCTCGACGGTTACCTGTGGCGCCTCGAGGAGGCCAAGAAGCGCGACCACCGCCGCCTGGGACGCGAGCTCGACCTGTTCACCTTTCACCCCGAGTCGCCGGCCGCCCCCTTCTGGCACCCCCGCGGCATGGCGCTGTGGCGTGCGCTGGAAGACTGGTCCCGCGAGGTCAGACTCGAGGGGGGCTTCTCCGAGGTACGAACTCCCGGCGTGGTCCGCAAGGAGCTGTGGGAGACGTCGGGCCACTGGGACCTGTACCAGGACAACATGTTCGTCCTGTCCGACGGGGACCATACCGCCGGCCTGAAGCCGATGAACTGTCCCGAATCGATGCTCATCTACAAGACCCAGCTCCGCTCGTACCGCGATCTCCCCATGCGCCTGGCCGATTACTCCTGGCTCTTCCGCAACGAGCGAAGCGGGGCGCTGGCCGGCATGTTCCGCGTCCGCCAGATGGTCCAGGACGACAGCCACGTGATCTGCCGTGACGACCAGGTGATCGACGAGGTGAACCTCGCACTGTCACTCGTGAAGCGGCAGTACCAGCCGTTCGGTTTCGAGCCACGTTTCAAGCTGGCGACGCGTCCCGAGAAGCGGCTGGGAACCGATGACTTCTGGGAGATGGCGGAGGGCAAGCTCGCCGAGGCCCTGGCCGGCGCGGGGATCGCCTACGAGATGGACCCCGGCGGCGGAGCCTTCTACGCGCCGAAGATCGATGTCTTCATCGACGACGCCATCGGACGGGAGTGGCAGATGGCCACCATCCAGGTGGACTACCAGCTCCCACAGCGTTTCGACATGGACTACCGAACGGCAGACGGAGGGACCGATCGGCCGGTCGTCATCCACTACGCCATCTACGGGACCTTCGAACGCTTCGTCGGGATCATCACCGAGCACTGGTCGGGCGCCTTCCCGGCGTGGCTCGCCCCGGTGCAGGCCATGGTCATTCCGATCGCCGATCGGCACGTGGACTACGCACGGGAGGTGCGGGCCGCGCTGACCGCCGCCGGCCTGCGCGCGGAAGTGGATGACCGCTCAGAGCGGATGCAGGCAAAGCTGCGCGACGCGCAGGAGCAGAAGATCCCGGTGATGCTGGTCGTCGGTGACCGTGACCAGGACGCCCGCGCGGTGAGTCCCCGGCTCCGCACCGGCCAATCGGCGCAGGGCGTCCCGCTGGACGAGTTCGTGACCAGGCTTGCGGGCCGCGTGGCCGCTCGTGAGCTGTGGCCGTACGCGGAAGGCGAGTCCTGAGGAAGATGCGTGGCGTGGGGCAGCTTGCCCTCGCCTCCACTGACCCAAGCCGAGCAGCCGACTTCTATCAATCGGCATTTGGCTTCCGACGCCGCGCGAGCGATGAGGCAGGAGTGGACCTCGAACTCGGCGGCTTCGAGCTGAGCTTTCGCCGCGCCGAGCGCGCCGCGCGCGATGGGATGCAGATCGGGTTCCGGGTTGACACTGCGGCTGAAGTGGATGCGTGGGCGCAGGACCTGACGCTGCGCGGCTTCGCCCTGATCGGGCCGCCATCGGGAGACCGATGGGAGGGGAGTCGCTCATTCCGCGTGGCAGATCCGGATGGACGGCAAGTGGCGATCTTCTACGACTATTCCGCGTGAGGACACCTGGCGCCGTTGACCGTCCATTCGAGCGCGGTGTATAGTCCACGGGCGTTTGCGCATCATTCTTGAGGCCACGCGTCCATAGCGGACGGTGGCTCGTTTGTTGAAGGAGCGGCAGCACCCATAGCGAAGGACCTCCGAATCAACGAGATGATCCGAAACCGTGAGGTTCGGGTCATCGACGATGAGGGACAACAGCTCGGCGTTCTGGAGACCTCCCAGGCGCTTGCCCTGGCCCAGGACAAGGGGCTCGATCTCGTCGAGATCGCACCCACGGCGGTCCCCCCGGTCTGCAAGATCCTCAACTACGGGCAGTACAAGTACGAGCTCCAGAAGAAGGAGCGCGAGGCAAAACGCCGGCAGAAGTCGACGACATTCAAGGAGATCCGGCTGCGGGTCAAGATCGATGTCAACGATCTGCGGACAAAGACACGGCGAGCGGGAGAGTTCCTGGAGGACGGCGACCGAGTAAAGGTCACGGTCCAGTTCCGGGGACGCGAGATGAGCCACGCCAACCTGGGGCGCGACCTTCTCGACCGAGCGGCGGAGATGCTCGTCGAGCACGGCGTCGTGGAGCGGCCACCGCTCCTCGAGGGCCGCAACATGTACATCGTGATGGGCCCGCACGAGAAGCGGGTCGAGAAGAAGACCGAGACGGCCGAGCAGACCGATGGAGCCTCCGCTCCGGAGGCACCGGACGGCGAGACGATCGGCGATGTGCTCGCCGCCAAGGGCAAGACCGTCATCGCAACGGTCGAGCCGGAACCAACGGAGCAGACCCCAGATGCCAAAGATGAAGACTCACAAGGGAACGGCGAAGCGCTTTAAGAAGACCGGCTCGGGCAAATGGGTCCGACCGAAGGCGGGGAGTGGCCATCACCTCGAGATCAAGTCGAGCAGCCGTACCCGCCGCTACGCCGGCAAGGCACTCGTCCCCAACGTGCATGCAAAGCAGCTCGCGCGCCTGCTTCCCTACGAGTAGAGGCGACCAATGCCACGAGTAAAGCGCGGAGTACCCGCACACCGGCGCCACAAGCGCCTCCTGGCGCAGGCGGAAGGCCGCAGGGGGACCCGCTCGAAGCTGATCCGCCCGGCGCGTGAGGCACTCTTCCACGCCCTGGTCTACGCGTATCGCGACCGTCGCGACCGAAAGCGCGACATGCGCCGCCTCTGGATCGAGCGCATCAACGCCGCCACGCGCAGCCACGGCATGCCGTACGGCCGCTTCATCGCCGGCCTGAAGGCGGCGGGGATTGAGCTTGATCGGCGAATGCTTGCCGACCTGGCGATCCGCGATGGTGGCGCCTTTGCCAAGGTCGTCGAGATGTCCAAGGGGTCGTTTACCGCCTAGCCGGTATCGCCGATGCCGGCTCCCTCGGCCCTGCTCCGCAAAACGGGAGCGGGGTCGTTTGTTTTCCCCGATCATCTGCACTGGACCGATGAGCGAGATGAACGACTTGCACGATCGATTGCAGCAACTTCGCGCCACGGCGGCTGCCCGGCTGGCCGCCGCGCCCGACGCGACCGCGGTGGATCAGCTGCGCACAGCGCTACTCGGGCGCTCGGGGGAACTGACCGTCCTGTTGCGCGACCTCGGTGCGGTGCCAGGCGCAGAGCGTCCCGCGCTTGGCCAGCTCGCCAACGACGTCCGCTCCGAGGTCGAAGGCAGCATTCGCGCTCGCCTCGCGGCGCTGCAGGGTGCAGCCCTTGCCTCCAGACTCGCGGCCGAGCGCCTCGACATGACTGCCCCGGGCCGTCCGAGTCGGATCGGGCATCTGCATCCCCTGATGACCGTCGAGCGCGACCTGCGCGAGATCTTCCATGCCTTCGGATTCGAGGTCTTCGAGGGACCGGAGATCGAGACAGACGCGATGAACTTCGAGGCGCTCAACATCCCGCCCGACCACCCGTCGCGCGATCTGTGGGACACGTTCTACGTGGCCGAGCCGGGGAGCGATCCGCCTCGGCCCGCCGAGGACGGCACGATCCTGCGCACCCACACGAGCCCGGTGCAGATTCGCGCCATGCGGGCCCTGCAGCCTCCGATCCGCGTCGTTACACCCGGGCGCTGCTATCGGTACGAGGCGGTCGACGCCAGCCGCAACTTCGAGTTCTTCCAGGTCGAGGGGCTGGTCGTTGACCACGACACCAGCCTGGCTGACCTGAAGGGCATGCTCGAGGAGTTCGCCCGGGCCCTCTACGGGGAAGGCACGCAGACGCGCTTCCGGCCGGGCTACTACCCGTTCACCGAGCCGAGCGTCGCCTTCGATGTCGCCTGCCTGGTCTGTGGCGGGGACGGCTGCCCGGCCTGCGGCCGTACGGGGTGGATGACGATCCTTGGCGCCGGCATGGTGCATCCGGTGGTCCTGCGCGCCGGCGGGATCGACCCCGATGTGTACCAGGGCTACGCCTTTGGCATGGGACTCGATCGGATCACGCTGCTGCGCCACGGCATCCGCGACCTGCGACTGCTGATGGGCGGCGACCTGCGTTTCCTCTCGCAGTTCTCGGCGGGGAGGTAGGCAGATGCGGGTCCCCGTCACATGGCTGCGCGACTACGTCAGCTTCGACCTCTCCCCGCAGGCTCTCGCCGAGCAGCTGACCCTGCGCGGCATGGAGGTGAGCGCCATCGAGGTGACCGGGGCCGACTGGTCCGACGTGGTGGTCGGTCGGCTGATCACCGTCGAGCGTCATCCCAACGCCGACAAGCTGTGGCTGACCACCGTCGACGTCGGCGACCCCACGGGGCCGCTGCAGGTGGTTTGCGGCGCCGACAACGTCGCGCCGGGACAGCTCGTCCCGGTGGCCCGCGTCGGAGCGGTCCTGCCCGGTGAACGACGCATCGAGCGCAGCAAGATCCGCGGGGTCGAGTCGCAGGGGATGCTGTGCAGTTCCGCCGAGCTCGGCCTTGGCGACGACGCCGAGGGGATCCACATCCTCGGCTCCGGCGAGGAGTTGCCGATCGGCGCCGATCTGCGAGGCATTCTGGGCGATGTCGTGCTCGACGTGGACGTCAAGCCGAACCGTGGGGACGCCCTCTCGATGGTCGGGCTGGCGCGCGAGATCGCGGCGATCACCGGATCCCCGCTCCGATTGCCGGAGATCCACCTCAGTGAAGACGCGTCGCTCGCCGTCGACGAACGGGTGAGTGTCGTCATCGAGGATGCCGAGGGCTGCCCGCGCTTCAGCGCGCGCGTCTTCGCGGAGATCAAAAACGGGCCGTCACCCGGATGGGTGCAACAGCGGCTGCTGGCCGCGGGGATCCGGCCCATCTCGGCGGTTGTCGACGTCACCAATTACGTGATGCACGAGCTCGGCCAGCCCATGCACGCGTATGACGCCGCCGCCATTCCCGGGGGCCGCATCGTGGTCCGGCGCGCGCGGGACGGGGAGGAGCTGGAGACGATCGATCATCAGACCCGGACCCTGGATGCGCGGATGCTGGTCATAGCGGATGCGGAGCGACCGATCGGACTGGCCGGCATCATGGGCGGCGCCTCCACCGAGGTCGGCGCCGAGACCGATCTGGTCATCCTCGAATCTGCGATCTTCCACGGGCCGACGATTCGCAACGCTGCCCGGCGCCTCGGCCTTCGCTCCGAGGCCAGCATGCGACACGAGAAGGGGATCAGCCACGATCTTCCGCGCCTGGCGCTCGATCGGGCGGCCGGGCTGATGGCGGAGCTCACCGGGGCGCGGGTCGCCGCCGGAATCGCGGACAACGACCCACAGGATCGCCCACCGAGGATTGTGAGCGTATCGGTTGCGCGCACCGACCGACTGCTGGGGATTCCGCTCACCGCCGATGCGGTCGGCGAGCTGCTCGCGCCACTCGAGTTCGCGGTGGAGAGGGACGGATCGGACGAGCTGCGGGTGTCGGTCCCATCGCATCGCCTGGACGTCATCGCCCCGGAGGACGTGGCAGAGGAGATCGCCCGCAGCTACGGGTACGGCCGGATCGAGGGCCGACTTCCGGTGGCCGTGCTGCCGCCGTTCCGCGGCGATCCAAGCGAGGCGCGGCACCAGACGCGCCGGATCCTTGCCGGCCTGGGCCTTGACGAGGTGGTGACCCACGCCCTCATCGGGCCCGCCGACCTGGCGCGGTGCGGGATGGATGAAGATGATCCCACGCTGGTCCGCGTGGCCAACCCTCTCGCCGAGCAGCACAGCATCATGCGACCAAGCCTCGTCCCGTCACTCCTGGCCGCCCTCGCCGAGAACGTGCGGCAGCGACGCAGCGACGCGTGGCTCTTCGAGGTCGGCAAGACGTACACGATGGGGTTGGGCGGGGACCCCGATGTCGAGAGCGCCGGTACGGGGCGCCATGAAGCCTGGGCCGTGGGCATTGCGATGATCGGGCCCCGGTGGCCTCGGAGCCCGGGAGACGATGCCGGTGACGCCGAGGTGGCCGACCTCAAGGCCATCGTGGAGGGTCTCCACCTTGCACTGGGAGCCCCAATGGCCGTCTACCGCCCCCAGACCGAGGACGCGCCGCCCCACCTGCACCCCGGCCGAACCGCGGAGCTGGTGGACGACGCGGGTCGCGGCTACGGGCTGCTCGGCGAGATCCATCCGGCGATCGCCGAGGCGTGGGATCTGCCCGGCCGTCCGCTGGTCGCGGTGCTCAGCCTGCCGGCGCTGCTCAAGCTCGCGCCCGGCCATGTGCGAGCAACGTCGGTCCCGGCCACGCAGCCGATCGATCGCGACCTTGCGGTGATCCTGGATGAATCGACAGGGGTCGGGGAGCTGCTCCGCATCGTGCGCAGCAGTGCCGGCGCGACGCTGGCATCGGCGCGCCTCTTCGACGAATACCGCGGGCCGCAGATCGGTACGGGGCGGGTCTCGTACGCGATCGCCCTGCGGTTCCAGCCCGAGTCGGCCGATGACGAGCGCGGCGTTGAACGATCGCTGGATCGAGTCCGCGGCGCATTGAAACACCACCTGCGAGCAGAGATCCGCTGATCGCCCTGTTCGCCGCACGGCGCGACTGCTAGGCTTCGCGGCATCGGGGGTTGCCCGACCGATCGCGCGAGGAGGTATCGGTGGACGTTCTCACCCAGCTTGGTCCGATCGACCTGTTCATCGTGACGAGCCTTGCGCTGGGCGTGTTCGCCGGCTTCACCCAGGGGATGATCCGCTACGCCCTCAACAGCGTCGTGGTGATAGTCGCCTTCATCGTGGCGAGCCAGTTGCATGGACCGATCTTCGATCTGCTCGGCGCCTGGCAGGCATTTACACCTGAGCTGCGAGAGCAGCTTATCTTTCTGGTCCTCTTCATCGGCCTCGTCGTCGGCGGCTGGTTCGCGGTGCGCGTCTTCTATCACCGGACCCGCCTCCCCATCGCCCGGCAGCTCGACGAGATCGGCGGGGCGGTGCTTGGGCTTCTCTTCGCGGCACTTTCGATCGTGTTCACCCTCGTGGTCATGGACAGCTTCTTCCGGGTCGCCCCCGATGCGGTCGTAGAGTCGGCGGGGCCGCTGACCGGCTTCTACCGTGCGATGGACGGATCGATCCTGGTGGACTTCTTCCGCGAGGCCCTGATCCCCACCTTCGGGGCGCTGGCTCGTCCGTTCGTGCCTGAAGGGATCGCCGACCTCCTGATCGTGCCGTGAACGCGACGGCCACGGCCGCGGTGGCCGGGCCGACGGTCAGCCATACCCTGGTCGCGGACCGCGGCTGGTTCGACCGATCCGCGATCGCGGTGGCCCCGGACCTGCTCGGCATGCTCCTGGTGCACGATCATCGGGACGGACCGATCGTTGGCCGCATCGTCGAGGTCGAAGCGTACCTGGGGCCCGAGGATCTCGCCTCGCATGCCGCCCGCGGCGTGACGCCTCGCAACGCGGCGATGTTCGGGCCGCCCGGTCACCTGTACGTCTACCTGATCTACGGCATGCACCACTGCCTCAACGTGGTGACCGGTCCCGGGCGCAAGCCCGAGGCGGTGCTCATCCGCGCGGCGGAGATCATCGAGGGCGAGGAACTTGCGCGACAACGCCGTGTCGACGTCCCGTCCCACCGACTCGCCGCTGGACCTGGCAACCTGGCCGCGGCATTCGACCTGGACCGTCGCCACGATGGGGCCGACCTGCTGACCGGCCCCGTGCGACTGGCGACCGGCACGCAGCCAACCCGCATCGAGCGCACGCCGCGAGTCGGGATGACGACCGCCGGCGCCTGGACCGATCGCCCGCTTCGCTTTCTGATCGCCGATGACCGACATCGCTCCCGCCGCTGACCCGGCCCCCGGCGTCGCCGCTGACTCGGGCACCTTGCGGGCGCTGGAATGGGCAGCCATCACCGCCCAGCTGGCCGATCTCACCGCCTTCGCGCCGTCCCGCGAACTCGCCGAAGCCGCGCTCCCGGTCGCCGATGCAGCGCACGTGGGTCTCCTCGGTGCGCAGACCGACGAGGCGACACGGCTGCTCGCCGAGCAGGCGCAGGCGGGCATCGGTGGAGCTCGCGATGTGCGACCCGCGCTCCAGCGCGCGTCCCGCGGCGGGAGGCTGGCGCCACTGGAGCTGCTCGACATCTCCGAAACGCTGCGGGCAAGTGGCGTGCTTGCAGAGCGCCTGGTCGGCTGGAAGGGTCCTCACCTGGCAGGCGTGCGCGAGGACCTGGACGATGCGCCGCAGGTACGGGCGCAGATCGAGCGGAGCATCGACGACGCCGGCGAGATCCTCGACTCGGCCTCGTCGGCGCTGGCCGCGTTCCGCAAGAAGCTGCGCACCGCGCAGGACCGCGTTCGTGAGCGTCTCAACTCGATGCTCCGTTCCGCCGAGTTCGCCGGTGTGATCGGTGAACCGATCGTCACCATGCGGGCCGGGCGCTACGTCATCCCGGTGCGTGCCGATGCGAAGGGGAAGCTCAAGGGGATCGTCCACGACCAGAGTGCGTCGGGGGCGACCCTCTTCATGGAGCCGCTCACGGTCGTCGAGCTGAACAACACCTGGACGCAGGCGACGCTCGACGCGCAACGAGAGGAGGAGCGCATCCTCGATGAGCTTTCGCGCGCGGTCGAGGCGCGAGCCGAATCGCTCTCCGGGTCGCTCGAAGCGCTGGCCCGCGCCGACCTGTGGATGGCCCGCGCCCGCCTCGGGCTGCAGCAGGATGGCGTTCACCCCGAGCCAGCCCGCGACGGAACGGAACTCCTCTCGGCGCGACACCCGCTGCTGGGACCCTCGGCCGTGCCGATCGACCTGCGCATCGGCGAGCGATTCGGCTACCGGGCGCTGATCGTGACCGGGCCGAACACCGGTGGAAAGACGGTCGCGCTCAAGACGCTTGGCCTCCTGGCGCTGATGCACCAGGCCGGACTGCGCGTGCCGGCCGCCGAAGGGGCGCGCTTGCCGGTCTTCAGCCGCGTCATGGCCGACATCGGTGACGAGCAGAGCATCGCCCAATCGCTGTCGACCTTCTCCAGCCACCTGCGCAACGTCGTCCGCTTCGTCGACGCCGCCGATCCGCAGAGCCTGGTACTGCTCGACGAGATCGGTGCCGGCACTGACCCGACCGAGGGATCGGCACTGGCGATGGCGATCGTGGAGCGTCTGCTTGCCGCTGGTGCGACGGTGGCCGCCACGACCCATTACGCAGAGCTGAAGGTCTTCGCCACGCAGCACGAGCTGGTGACGAATGCGGCGGTCGCCTTCGATGTGGCCACCCTGCGGCCGACGTATCGGCTGGAGATCGGGCTCCCTGGCAAGTCGCAGGCGTTTGCCATCGCCGAGCGGCTCGGGCTGCCGGCCGACATTCTCAGCGACGCGCGATCGCGACTCACCGCGAGCCACGTCTCGATGGAGGAGACCCTGGCCGCCATCGCACGGGCCGGGGTCGAGCGATCAGCCGAGCTCGAGGAAGCGCAGGCGGAACGCCGATCGGCCAGCCAGGATCGCGAGCTCGCAAAGACCGGAGTGGCGCGCGCACGCCGGGAAGCAGCCGAGATCCTGGCCGATGCCCGGCGCGCTGCCGACGAGCTCCTCGCCCGGGCGGAACGCGAAGTCGCCGACGTTCGGCGCGAACTCACGCGCCAGCGCAACCTGCGTCCCGCTCGGGGTCCTGCCCCGACCGCTGCCGCGGCACTCGAGCACATTGCCTCCGGGGTGGCGCGGGTCCGCGCCGAGGCTGCCTCGGTGGCTCCGGCGGCCGACGAGTCTGATGCACATCCGGGGGCTGAGCAGCCGCGCGTCGGACTGTGGGGCCGCAGCCGCACCCTTGGCACCGACGGACGGATCGTCGAGGTCAGCGGTCGGACCGGCCGCGTAACGCTCGAGACCGACGGGGCGCGCCTGGTCGTACCCGGCGATGATGTCGAGGTCGTTGCGGAGCCGGCCCCCGGACCGACGCCGCCTGACGAGGAAGCGGCGGCACTGCGCCAGCGCGCTGCCAGCCGCATCTCTCCCCGGCTCGACCTTCGGGGCGAGCGCGTCGAGGCCGCGCTCGAACAACTGTCCGCCTACCTCGACGAAGCTCTGCTGGCCGGGCTCGACGAGGCGGTCATCGTGCACGGCGCGGGGACCGGCGCGCTGCGGCGCTCGATCCGGGAGCTGCTGGCCGAGCACCCCCGGGTCCGCGGCACGCGCCCGGGTCGGCGCGAGGAAGGCGGCGACGGGGCGACGGTCGCCGAATTCTAGGGGCGCCCCGGGCAGCGGGTATCAGGTCGGGGAGGGCGCCGGCGTGTCGGTTGGCAGCGCGGACGGAGTCGGGCTCGGCGTCGGGGAGGGGGACGGCGTCGGGGAGGGGGACGGCGTCGGCGTGGAGGTCGGGACCTCCCCCGGGGTGCACTCCTCGTTCGGCGCCAACGGGGCGTCGAGCGGCGGGGCGGGGGAGCGGCGCAGGGCCGACTCGTTGCCGATGAAGCGCTCCAGCCACGCGAGGTTGGCCGCCTCCCACGTCGGGTGGCCACCCTCCCAGCCGCTGAGCTGGAGGTAGATCCGCTCGTCGGGGATTGGCGGCGGGGGCGTGGCACCCGGATCCGGGCTCGCCGTGGCAGCGGGAGTCGCGGTCGCGAAGTCGCCGCAGCCCTCCTGCCAGATCTTGCCGGTCTCCGCCTCGACCCGCAGCAGCCGGTGCAGCGAGTCGCGCTGCGATGGGGCGCGGCCCTCGGCGAAGACCTCGGTCAGCGTGTTCACGGTGTCGTCGCCCGGGAGCAGGCCGCTCATCACATCCACCGACGCCTCGACCACGCCCGCGGGGCGCGGGAAGTCGCGCAGCGGCATCTCGTTGAGCGCAGCCACCTCGGTCATGTAGGCGTGCCAGATGAAGGTCGGACCGTCACCGGCGAAGACGGCCGAGATCGGTGTGAAGTCGCTGTTGCCGACCCACACGCCGGTGACGATCGCGCCATCGGCCACCGTCGGATCCGGATCGGGCGCCAGGTAGCCGAACGCCTGGAGATCGCGGAAGTCGTTGGTGGTGCCGGTCTTGAGGGTCGCCGGCCGGCGCCCGGCGTCGGTGCGCAGAGCGAACCGACCGCCCCACCAGACGTTCTGGGATGGATCGGTGTTATCGGCCAAAATGTCGGTGACGAGGTAGGCCGCGGGCTCGCCGAGGACCCGCTCGGGCTGCGCACCGTCGGCGGCACGATCGTAGATCAGGTTGCCATCCCGGTCGGCGATCGTGGTGATCAGGTAGGGCTCGGCCAGCAGGCCGCCATTGGCGAGGGCACCGTACGCGCCGGCGAGGTCGAGCATGTGCACGCCGATCGTCCCCAGCGTGAGTGACGGGACGGCAACTTCATCCTCCTGCAGCGGGTCCCACTGCAAGCCCAGCCGCTCGGCCTGGTCGACGACGTTCTGGGTTCCGATCAACTGCTGCACCTTCGCGGCGGGGATGTTGAGCGAGTACTTCAGTGCATCACGCAGGCGGATCGGTCCGCGCTCGCCACCATCGGCATTGGGGACCGAGTAGCCGTCCACGATCTCGCCCTTGACGTCCATCAACATCGTCGCCGGGGTGATGACGCCGCGCTCGAAGCCGGTGGCGTAGGTGATCGGCTTGAAGGCAGAACCCGACTGTCGGAAGGCCTGGCCCACGACGTCGAACTGCGGCTGGTGCTCCGGGGTCGCCTCTCCATAGAAGTTCGCCGATCCGACGTAGGCGAGCACCTCACCGGTGCGGTAGTTGATGGTGACCAGGGCGTCGTTGTTGATGTTGCGTCCCTGCAGCCGCCGGAGCCATTCCATCGCACCATCGCCGTACTTGGCGAGGAGCTCGTCATCGGTCAGGCGGTCGAGGTCGTAGGCCACGCCGGCCCACTTCTCGGCCGAGACCTGGTAGCCCTCGTAGTCGAGCGTGGTGCGGATCACCAGGCCGCCACGGTCCAGCAGATCCTCGCTGCCGAGCAGATCGGCGGCGGCTCGTCGGACGGCGTACACGAAATGCGGGGCGCGGTAATCCAGGTTTCGCGGAAGAGCCAGTTCGATCCGTTCTGCAACGGCAGCGTCACGCTCGCCCTGGCTGATCGCCCCGGTGGCAACCATGCCGTCGAGCACGAAACCCTGCACCGTCAGGGCGCGCGCGCTGCGAGTGACAACCAGGACCGGGTTGCCGGCCGCATCGCGCCCTCGGAAGGCCGACTGGGTGGGGTCGAGGGCCGACGGCGCGCGCACGAGGCCGGCCAGCAGCGCCGCCTCGCCGATCGACAATTGGTCGGCCGCTGCGCTCGAGGTGATGTCCTTGCCGAAGTACCGGTTGGCGGCAGCCCAGATGCCATAGGAGTTGTTGCCGTAGTAGACCTGGTTGAGGTACATCTCCAACAGCTTCTGCTTGCCCTCCAGCCCCGGGAACCGATCGCCGACCTGCAGGGCGAGCAGGGCCTCCTTGATCTTCCGCTCCCAGACGCGGTCTGAATCGGTCAGG
>Ga0209521_10001074_pt1 | contig 21996 bp, 35 predicted proteins | sample Rifsed19ft4_FD_184016 | JGI IMG/M metagenome (GOLD analysis project Ga0209521, IMG submission 184016) | Soil microbial communities from Rifle, Colorado, USA - sediment 19ft 4 (version 2) | ecosystem: Environmental > Terrestrial > Deep subsurface > Rock core/Sediment | place: Rifle, Colorado...
CGATAGTGCGGTATGGGTTGCTGCTATTGGTGTAATTGCCCTTGAATTAAATGCAATAGCATTGCCACTCGCAATTCATTATTGGACAAGAACGCCCGGACATCGTTGGGCTGCTATTGTCTTTTATGCAATTGACATTTTCTTGCTGTACGCGAATTCGTTGCTTGATGCAAGGCTGATCAGTAATGGCACAATCCCTCCTTGGGGCAATTTTTATTTAGTAAACTTTGCTCAAGTATCACCACTCTTTACCTTGGCGGTATGGGCAATTCTGTTTTCATTAGATCCTGCTAGTAGGGCAAAAGAACAGATACAACGCCTCGTGACTCATGCACAAATGGAGGCACTAAAGAAAACGGCTGATTATTTGAGCTCTGACGCTTTTGGGAGACAAGTACAAAAACACGGCGATCAGATTGGTGAATATGTTGTTGGCAAAGCATTTTCAGACGATATTTTTAGCAGATCCAATACTAAGAACTACAACGCAGATGATTTTGATCTCGATGATAATGACGAGATTATAGTAACCGGAAACGGCAGGTCAAAAATAAAAAGTGGTAGAGATCAAAGTTTTCAATAGCCGCAGGAGATAAAACTCTTGTAGACGCCTTTGCTCTTGCGGCGTCAAAAAATAGGCGTCCTAGAATTACAATAGGAAATCGAAGGAGATACGAAATAACCCACAATGGCAAATACGCGACAATCAGAAGCGGTACAGGAAAAAAAAGACGCTCACACGGGAACATCAAGTTCAAAGAACTCCCTGAATGGCGAAAAAGACAGTACCAACAAACAACCAGAAAGGTTGTTAGTCTTAAATGAGGAGTTGGCAAATCTTCTGGCACTGTACAGTCAAGCCGGTGGTTCAATATTCGGCTTGACTGTGCCAGATGCCGTAGCCGCTTTTGGTAGTGAGCACGTAATAGTATTACCGGCTATACGCATAGGAAATTCGTATTCCCTAAAGGAGTTAGGAGAAAATAGTGCAAGCAAAGCAAAGAGCCAGAGTAATAGCGAAAATAAAAAGACAGAAAAGAGCAAAGCGAGTTAGAGCCTTTTTTCTGGTATTGATTACGCTGTCTGTGTTTGGTATATTTGCTACAGTAGATAGTAGCTATATTCTGGCACTACTCAAGCCAGCTATACCAGAATTTCCACTCCCCACACAGGATAATACCAGAACTTTTACGGCTGTTTCAACGAATGCTGAAACAGCAACTATTACTGAAACTTCCCCTACCGCAACTGTGACGAATATACCAGAAATTATAAGAACGGCAACGCCATTTCTGGTAGTTGTGAGAACCGGCATTGACGAGGGCAATCTCAACCTAAGAGCAGGGCCAGGACTTACGTATCAAGTTATATTGGCACTACCAGAAAAAGCGCAAGCAATTTATCTTGCTTGTAACGGAAATTGGGCAAATGTTATTTTTTCTGGCACAATCGGATTTGTTTATGGCGATTATCTAGAAGTCAATCCGTGCCAGAAACAATGATAATAATAAAATACTCGCATTCAATTTATCTTGCAATTAAATTAAGAAAGGATATTTAGTATGGCAATTTCATTGGATGAAAAAATTCGCGTTTTTATACAAGACTCTGGTGGTGGAATCATAGACATTACCGGTAACACAGTGTCAATTAGTATAGACCATCATTTTAATGAACTCGTAAGAATGAATCTTGAGCTAGTAGGGGATTCGTCAAGCTTCTATCAACTAACTTCAGAAGAGTTTGAAAAAATCCGCAATAAAAATAGAACAGTATCGGAATGGAAATGCGATTATTGCGGGCAAGTAAATAAACGCGAGAATACTTTTTGTGATCATTGTGGGGGAAGGAGATCGTTTTTATATGACTAATTGGTATAACCAGGGCAAGGCGTGGTAATGCTTTACGAAATTAGAAATACTTGCATTCAATTTATCTTATAATTAAATTAAGAAAGGATATTTAGTATGTGGAAAACGATGGATAAACAAATGCACGATTTTATACGAGAACTTGAGGATCTTGAGGATCTTGAGCTAACAGAGGATTCATCAAGCTTCCGTCATTCAAACTCAGGAGAGTCTAAGAAAATCCGCAATAAGAAAAGAAAAGCAGCAGAGTGGAGGTGTGACTATTGCGGACAAGCAAACAAGCGCAAAAAAACTTTTTGCGATCACTGTGGAGGAAGGAGATCATTTTTATATGACTAATTTGTTTGAGAAATTTAGAAGAAAGCAAGGTGGCCCCATTAATAGAAACAATAAGATGTTAATTGGAAACGAGGGTCCAGAGATATTTATTCCATCTCGAGGATCGTATGAACATATGCAGTTTCATTCAGAACCAAACTACAATGTCATACCAATTTCTCCTAGTGGCCCTATAATGATTTCAACACCAGTATATCCACGCCAAGAATCGCCACCATTCAATTTTGAAAAACAACAATGGCAGTGCGAGTATTGTGGACAAACAAATCATTATATAGACACATCTTGTCAATATTGTGGGGGAAGAAAACCGTTTCACAAGAGTAGGTTTTAAATGATTGTATCACCAGCCAGCTATGGTTTAGAGCAACACAACGAATGGCGTCCCAATCAATTAGAGGCCGTTCAATGGATAGCCAGTAGAAACGGTTATATTATTCTGCAAGCGCCAGTTGGATCAGGAAAAACCGCTATCGCGGCCGCGCTTGCCAACAACAGTACACTAACCGCTATTTGTAGAACCAAGGGATTACAAGTAGAGAACTACGATGAGAGTTATGGATTTGACGCCATGTTTGGAAAAAGCAATTATCCTTGTGTGCACCCAGAATATAGTGGTAACGCGGATACATGCGCTTTCGCTGAGCAAGGAATGCACTTATGTCCATATGCAAACTCTTGCCCATACCTATTAGCAAAGGCAATTGCTATGGAGTCTAAAAAAAGGTCATTGAATTACGCGTATTGGCTCACTGCACGTTGGCCGCGAGAAATGGCAAGCGAAATGATTGTACTAGACGAGGCGCACCAGTTACCAGATATAACCCTGGATTGGGCCGGAGTCGAAATCGGCAATACGGCTAAAAGCGAATGGGAACTAAACGACTTCCCCGAAATCATTGGCACATTCGGCGGCTCTATGTTCGCGAAAGTAGAAAACCCAGTAGATGTCTCTATCGACTGGATAGCCAATGCAATAAATGCTATTGAAAATAAGCTATCAATGAGCAAAAGAAAATTCGCTTCACTATTAGGCGAAAAAGAAAAACAAAAACTTATGCAGGGAGAAAACTTAGTACGTAAGTTAACCGCAACCCGTAATGCGCTACTAAGAAGCCCTCACGACTGGTACATCAAGAGTGGTAAAGCAGTTATCAGAGACATGCGCGGTAACTTTATACCAAGATTTATATGCAAGCCGCTCAGCGCCAAATATCATTTCCCAAGCTATTTTGGGTACGGCAAGAGCACCATACTAATGAGTGCCACAATAGGTAATCCAGATGCTTTTGCAACAGAGCTCGGAATAAAAGATAAGTATTCATTCTGTGCAGTACCAAACCAATGGCCGGCACATACCAGACCCGTATTTGATCTTGGTGCTCCTAAAATGGGGCACAAATCAACACCTGCCGACTACGAAAAACAAGCAGAAGTGATTGCACACGCCATACAACAATGCCCTCCAGACTGGAAAGGGGTTATACACGTCACCAGAAAGACAGAGGCGGCTTTATTGGCAAAGAGATTATCTAAATATAGCGGACTGTCAAATAGGCTTTGGACACCCGATACAACGGATGGGACTAATATTCAAATGGAGAAATGGAAAAAAATAAAGAAAAAAAACGAAAAAACGGGAATGATAGCAATTACCTGGACTTGGGCCGAGGGAGTTGATTTAAGAGAGGAAAGAATCTGTATTTCAGCAAAATGTCTAACTCCAGACATGCAATTATTTGGGCCTAATGGACACATTAATATAGATTCTGTCAAAACCGGAGATAGAGTATTTGGTATAGATAAAAATGATAACATAATTATTGATGAAGTTATTGGCATCATCAAATCACATTGGAACGGACCAATACATACATATAATGGGGTTCGATATGATTTATCAGTTACAGATAATCATGATATGCTAATCAAAAGAAAAAACAAAACAGAGAACAAATTTCAAAAAATAGAATCTAGACACATTAACTCTAGAATTTTCTATATTCCTGTTGTGCCAAAAGGATGGAATGGCATACGCCCACAAGAACTTATAACATTTGAACAATTTTTTAATCCTAATACAATTATTTGGTATCGTCCAATAAATTGTGCTAAAGAAGACATTAGAATTCCTAAATATTTTAAGTATTATAGATACAATAAAATGTGGAAGTGTCAATGGAAAGACATTGATAATCAATGGAATCCATCTCCACTTGATCAAATATATTTTCAGGATCGTCCTCGATGCGCCAAAATTCCATATTTCTGGAATACTAATGAGCTTATAAAAATAATTGGGTGGTTTATATCAGAGGGACATAGCTTCAATAAACTAAATAAATCTTGTGGAATTGTACTTACTCAAAATCAAGGGGCCATCCTGGATGAAATGATAGCATCACTAAATAATCTTAATATTCCATACTGTAAATATTATAAAGATAAAACAGCATATCAAATCCAAATATCAAGCCAAATATTATATAGAGCTTTTGTAAATTGGTGCGGTAAAAAATCATTTGGAAAACAAGTACCAAGATGGGCATTAGATTGCAATAAACAAATATTGACAATTCTATTTAATAGTTTAGTTCAAGGTGATGGATCAACATCTGTAAAAGGATCAATTATTTATTATACTTCTTCCCCAAATCTTGTTAATAATATTATTGAAATATGTTTAAAAATTAGTTATAGCCCTACAATAATCGGAGTTTATAATAACAATTTTGCAATAGGCATCGCTCAAATAAGAAATAAGGGATTTGTAGATGCTAAAAAGCATATATCAATTAGATCTTACAATGGAATAGTATGGTGCGTTAGAACAAAAACAGGAACAATTCTTGTATCTAGAAACGGTAAATTTGCATTTATTGGTAATTGTCCCTATCCGTCCCTCGCAGACGACTACGAGATTGCAAGACGCAATCACAACGGCAAAACTTATCTATGGCGCACAGCAGTCCAGCTAGAACAATCACTAGGTAGAACCAGACGTGGAGAGCCAGAGGACTATGATAATGGCAGTGGCCATGAACAATTGGTAGCCATAGCCGATGGGAATTGGAGAAGGGTAAAATCGTATCTGAGCAACGATCTAATGGACTCGATTCAGGACTGGAAATAAGAATGACACTTACCGTAAAACGTCCGTGTATATGTAACAATAAATGGTATTTGGAACAGCTAAACCCTTATCTTGTAGATTCGCCCCAACTATGCGTTTGGTGTAACGGCAGCAAAGAGATAGACGAGAAAGTGAGTTTTATCAAATATCAAGGAAAGTTCAAGAACCTCAATTTTAGAAACACATACTATTATAATGATATATTTGTGGAAATTGAATGTCAATGCGGCAATAGATTTACTTTTGTCGAGGATGATACAATAGCGTGCAAATGCGGGCGCGTGTATAGATTGAGCACAAGTATCAGGGTTGATGAAACATATCTTGGCAGATCAGAACAACTCATTAAATTATACGAGAAACAGGAGAAATAAAATGTGGATGTGGATAATCGGAATAGCAATAGTAGTAATAGTTGTGAATGTGCTAGTAATCTCGGCGTTTATAAAAGCGTCTTGGATCAGTAACTCTCAGAAGCAATATACCAAAAACGGCAAAATGTGATACAATCAGTTTGCTAAACATTTCTCTTCCAACGAAAAGCACCCCTTCAAATCGAAAGGGTGTTTTTCTGTTACCTGCTAAGTTATAGATATTTATTATATCCTATTTTCCGTCTATCATTGCCAGCAATGCAGCACGGCAGACAGCGAGCATGGGAGTCTCGGCTACAATACCCTCCATTGGCATACCGGGAGCGGCATAAATAAAACGATATGTCATATCACCTACCGTTTCATAGTCATTTCCACACTTACCAACATCCCTGGTAAGTGTCCAGTTATATCCTAACTTCTCCACCACTTCCCACGCATTAGCGAGGTCGGTACTTGGAGACCATAGTTTATATGCTTCTTCGTCATCTGGTTGTGGTCGTTCAATCCATCTAAACCATTCTCCATCCCAAAAACCAACCCAACTATCAGCATTAGGAACACCACCGAAATATCTCATTCTTTCCCACGCCATCACCTTCTCTGCCACCCAATTGTCCAGACATCTATTTGCTGGATGTTCCAAAACAGAGATTCCACATGTTGGACAAATCGTAGTCATTGTATTGGCGCGCCTATTTCTTGCCCTGCCTGCATGTTTATAACTTCTTCTCTGATCATGATTTTTTGTTACCTATTATCACGACTCCACTTCCTCCATTCTTTAGCTAATCTGAATAACTCTTTCCGTTTATCATAATTATGCGATATGCTATATTCCACTGCCACCTCCGCTATCCGCGTCAGCAACGCCGCCTCGCCCGCCGGTAGCGTGACGACGACTATGGGTGGGAATGTGGCCGTTAAGGTCTCCTCGCTCACCCGTAGCGTGATGACGGGATATGATGCTATGGGCGGAAATGTTAGTTCGGGTATATCCGCCGTTCCATACCACTTGAGGCGCAATTCTTCCTCTTCGGCGGGAACTGGCGCACTCGCGGTATTATTCATTTTATCCTCCAAAATCTATTGTCTGAAAGTGCGGATTGGGTCATAATTCTGTCTGCAAGTTAGAAATAAATGCTTAATGATTTTGTCTGTTTAGTTGCCACGTGCCCATTATATCTATTCTATGGCTCCACTTCCTCTAGTAATTTGCTGTCTGCTAGATCGTCCGGGACTATCCAAATGTTATTAAAGCCCGGCACGAGGTCTATGTAGATGTGCTCAAATACAGCGGCCACAAAAGAACTGCATACATAAGCACGTATAGCCAGGGCTTGTGCCTTGCGTTTGCCGATCAGGTATTCAATCGCGATCCAGAGCAACGCGGGTACATTATAAAACTTGCCTAACGCACCCTCGCAGAAAGAGAGTATCTTTTCTTGGTCCATCTCTTCTAAATCAATGGTTGTTTTGTAACACTTGTAGGTGTCAACGCCTTTGATGAATTTGGCCCAAGTAGTTTTTACTGTACCAAACGCGGCTGTTTCGTAAACCTCCCAATCGTCTCGGCTGAATTCCCGAAAACGCAGCGCGGCGTGTGACCAACGCAAACCCCACCAACGCATGAGTATGCCTAGAAAATCTTTTCGATATGTAACTACTACCTGTATTTGCATTGTTTGTCCTTCTTAATGGTTTTGTGCTAATTCAATTAAACTCATTGATTCAAGAGTAGCCAGTAATAAAATCTCCTTTCACCAGCTCTCAAGGTGACAAATAAACGTCCCTGGCATTGAACCATACATCTCGCACATCAATCTATAAGTGATGTCCGCGCCGCTGGGATTGTCGTTCCAAAGTTTAGAACTCGCCCATTTGCTCACGTATGCCGACCACGGCGTGGGTCTTAGATTTTGATATTTCCGTTCCCAATGGAAATTAGAATCAAATACCCGCTCCGGGCTGGAGGCTCTTATCACACGTACTAGATGTTCAGCATCCAACCATTCCGCAGTAATGCACAGCCGTTTCCTGGCTACCATTACTCCGTTGTACTTGATGCGGACAATATATTGGGCAAACCAGGTGCTCTCCGTCCCTTCTGGTTCTATCACAACCAGGGTTTCCGTTATCTGAAACGCAGATTGCGATCCATCGCTCGCCAACGTTGCCGCGTTTGCTCGGATTCTCAACAGCAGCATCCCGAACAGGACTAATATCAATATCGCTATGCCAACTACTATGGTTCGTTTCATTATTTCCTCAACTTTCTGCATTAATGATTGCATTGTCATGAATCAATTGGATTCCCGTTTTATCATCTCAATCAATTTATATTCTACAATATCCAGCTCGCTCCTCAATTAATCCTATGGCTGTGCGGTTGGCGCAAGTGTGGGAGTTGGTGCTTGCGGATGGTAGTAATATTCTAACATCGAGATTGGACTACAGTCCGCACCAACATGTATCTCCGCTTTACGCTTGTCTAACTGCCTACGCCAATGCTCTGTACCTTTCTTTATTATTATTGTACCATTCTCTACCGTGCAATCAAACCAATGGTGCTGAAAATCGGACGGCATAAAATACCAGTACCACCTGGCATACGGATCGGACGGCCATTGTACTATTGATACGTAACATGGTGTATTACCGTTTGGTGCTGTAAAAACATAGTCACGCAAGTTTGGTGGACACGGATCTGTCCACGGATAACCGCATATCTGTACCTTTACGTTGTCCCCGGCTACACAGTAATAAGCATCGGCTAATGCCGTTTGTGTGGCTACATTCGTTGTGACAGATAATATAAGCAATAACATAAACGCCAAGATTGTGCCCAATGCTATTAATATTATTTTGCGTTTCATGATTTTATGTCCTTTGTTTTATATGGTTTTTTGTGTTGTATAAAACTAATCTATTATTGTCCTGCTCTATATTCCCAAACCGTTATATGGCGAAAATTATAGCAACTGGGCGTGTACTCCCATAGCCGCCAACTAACACCATCAACCACTCTGGCTTTGTAACCTGGGTATAAAGAAAAGCCATGCGGTGTATTGCAGCCAAAATTGGTGTATCCAAAATTGCCGGTAGATAAGTATTGATTGTCCATTGTGACGAACCCGATATAACAAAAACCATCGTATTGGGAGGTAAATGTACCACTGACGCTCAATGGACAGTCGGGAGTCACGCATGAGTAGATCAGTGCACATGTTGGAGTAGCAAGTGCATCTCTGACTGCTGTTGCTCCTAAACCAACAATTAATAGAGTGATCGCTAATATGATTTTGATTGTGGTAGACATTTATTTTCTCCTTGCCTAAATCTCAAACTGCGCGCGATATGCCTTGTTCCAGTGCGAGGCGTCATAAAATCTGTTCCCAGTAAAGCCAAAACCCCATGTGTACCATGCCGTAACCATTTGTGCACCCGTACCAAGCCACCCCTTGTATGGCATTTTGAAGTTTATCCTGGCGCTAGGGTAGATGACGCCCATTTCCTCTATTTTATCACCAATTGCTTTTTGTACCCTGGCAGTTCCTAAACAGCCGTCCGGCAAAATAAACGCAAATGGCTTTTTTAGCTCAAACGCCCTTTCAAGGAATAGGTGCTTTATCGAGAACGGTACGTTTGTGATGATGCAGTCCCATCTATCGTGATCTGGTTGCCAGGCCAAAAAGTCTTCTCCCTTGGATATATCTGTTGACTCTACTATTGGCACATGCCTGATTAGTGCCTTCGCTAAGTATCCTTCACCACTGGCACACTCCCATACCCAAGTGAATTGCCTTAGATATGGAATAAGCGGCTCTATGCCGTAGTAAGGCGTTTGGCAATTGTCCATTGGCCCAAAATTGTAATTCCGCTTCGGCTTTATGTCAGCCTCCCTTCCAACCACACCAACACCCAGGATGCTTAACAACAACCCAATTGTGCTTGTTGCTACAGGTGTACGGCGTAGTGATGGTATTTAAATCGTGATAGTGATAGTTGCCATCCTCATCGTAGAATGGCCGGCAATATAGCAGAGTTGTGGTAGATGTGCCAATAAGAACTGTGCTTTTTAGTCCCTGTTCTTTACATTGTGGGCAAATCATAGCTCTTTTAGTAATCCCTGTGCGTAACGGCCATCGTGGGAGAATGGGTAGCCATGTAAGCTCCATCCCTCTTCATTGATTAGTTGCTCAACTAACTTGCTGAGCTCAGTGATTGCGTCAGAAGACACAATGTTGTACTCGATCTTGCGTTTATTGTAGGCAATACTATAAAGATTTTCAAGATGCGGGTATTTAATTGTTTCCTCCATTATCTTGTCCATAATGTCATCGTCAGGATCTCTGTCTTTGAATTCCAGTGTTTCATTAAGCATGTTGTCCCGCTTTAATTGTATCCATTCCATTGCTATTCTCCTTGTTCCGGTACTGTGTACCCAATTAGCAATGCCCTGAAACTATCGTCGTTCTCGCCGGTCAATAGTAATACAAGACTGCCATTGGTTGACATTTTGCCATATGTAAATAAAACTCTCTCTGGACTGTTGGCCGCAAGTACCGTGTCCTCCAAATGCTTGCGGTTTACCCATTGCTCAATTTGTGCCTCACCCTCAACCTCAAATTCCGTAGATGCACTACCCGCTTCACCAGAATACGCGCTATCGGTTGTGCCAAGATTCATGGTGTCACCGTTTATCTTTATGGATACCACTGGATAATCTTTTTCAAGAAAAATGCTGGCAGCCTTGAGCGCACCCCTCAATGGGGCTATGGGCACAAGCGCGGTCTGCTCCGCTTTAAACATGTCAAATAACTGGTTGTAATCTGGATATATAGCCTCAGTAACTAATGTGGTTATCATCAAATCGCCGGCCACAAACGAGATCCGCTTGTTGTTGTCGGATACCATGACTTTTACGGCGTCCCCCATCTGTGCCTGCGCCGATAGCGCCCTCTCGATTTCTATTATGTTTTCGCGAGGAATTAGTATCTTTCGCTCCCCAAACGTGTGTAAATTCGCACTCTCAAGCTTTTTGCAGGCCATCTTTGCTCCATCGGCGGCTACTAAATATACCACATTGCCAGCCTGTACGTTAATAAGCACAGAGTTTAGAGCAGGACGCGCAACTTCATCTAACGCCGCATATATGACTTGCTGTAATCCAGTTGTGAATAACGTCTTGCTCGTTTCCAATAATGTGTCTTCTCCGGCTATGTTGATCGGAGGATATTCCTCGGCCGGTATTGTGGGATAGGTTGAAGTAGATTTGCCGATTTGAAATTTTATCCTGCTGCTATTAGGTATAACTGAGATTTTGACTTCATCAGCCGCTACTGCATTTACCCAGTCCGATAGCCGCTTGGCGTTTATTACCGCAACGCCAGACTCGATTACACCATCATCAGCTATGAATATCTTCACGCCTACACTTAAATCGGTAGCACTTAGCTCAACCCCTTGCCCCTCTAGTAACTCTAATCTGACACACTCAATAATCGGTAGCGTGATCGTACTCTTGGCCACACGCGCCATCGTAGATAACGCATTTGCAAATAACGGCTTTGCTATTTTTGCTTTCATTTTTTCTCCTATATTGTTTTCATCTCTTGTGGAATTGCGTTTTCTTCCATAAACGTAATAACCTCTTGAGTCGTAAGTATCGGTATGTTGTACTCGATACTGGCTCGTAATAACTGTTCCTGTCGCTGTTCCTTGCCTAACCAACCAGCACAATTAGTTATGTACCGTACCTCCGAATATTCGGAACGAAAACCATTTTCGTGTATTATTATCTTTCCGTAATTGAGGGTTATTGCTAATGTGTATATGTTCATTGACATTTGTGCAACTGGGTTGGCGGCTAACTCGGCTAGATATACTAATACGCTTAACGTGTTGTCAAAATTGTATATTCCACAATGACAACGCTCGTCAGGCGTACTGTGATGCCACTCAAATATTTGCGCTGACATGTGACAGCGCGCTACCAAAGGCCCATCACGCGGCCATGCTACCAAAGGTACATACGGCGATATAAGATGTACCCCGTATGCCCCAATGTTTATCCTCAATATCCGTATCCCATATATCCCGTTGTTTTCTATTTCGCACTCTCCATCATAATGATCTTTCGTAATTCGTTGTGCTCCGCAATCAACGCCTGTACCTCATTATGTGCAATCAATGGTATCCCGAATTCATTGCTAAGCAGCTTCTCGGTCGGCCTCCCCCAATTAAATATGTTCACTACCCCTATTGCTTTAGCATACTCTGCCCTGAAACCAAATTCGTGCTCTATTGTTTTTCCGGTAGCCTCAATAATAAAACACGCATAAGTTATGTATTCATAGGCACTCAACCTACCTAGCATAACTTGTACCGGGACTCTGTGTGTCTGTATATCCGCTGCATAATTTATCAATAATAAATTGTAATATGTGCTGCCATATATTCCACATTTGCAGTCCTCGTTAGGCACACTTATAAAAGAATGAATAGGTAAACTATATGATAAACAAATCGCTGCCAATGCAGGTGCATTGTCGGTGCTAAATTCCCACCTCCTACTGTATATCTGTACCGGAGACTCTATTCGCATAAGTATATTGATATTATTATATGTTACCCTCAATACCTTTGCGCCTATCAACGCCCCCTCACTTCCTCTACACCTATCTCCCTCTTTATGGGCCAGTTGGGTACGTGTATCGGCTCCTCCTTGGGTATTCTCGCCGGTAATGTCCTCTCCCCCTCTTTTCGCTTGATATATATGGTTTTGATCGGTTTGCCTATGTTCATTATGACTCCTCTCTACTTTATAGAGAGTATTTTACAATAATGAGCAAGTTTTGTCAAGGGAGGAAATGGTTTGATATAAGATGATAGGAAGAAGGATTGGTTTGATGTGGATTTATGGGCATAAAGAAAAAGGGTTGAAAAGTTTAGGTTCATGTCGGAAGGGGTAACGCTGCGCTCCAGAATTTTTGCGCGAAAAATTTCACCGGCAAAATTGTATGCATTGGGATTTCTGCAATAGAACTTGCAATAATTCAGATAAAATTTATCATATAAGGATACTACACTACGCTGGCGCGTGGTATGGCCGGCCTAGCTACATCGCGGAGCGTATGCCATGCCATTTGTAATCTTAAAACTTTATTATGGCGCGCCATGCTATTTTATGGAGCATGGTCAATGTATAAATTTTATTCCTGGCTTCTTACCTGGAGTCTGGCATTGGATCTTACCTGGAGTCTTACCGGTATTATCTTGAGTTCCAGATGGAGTCTTATCTGGAATATTTATAAATTGGTATGCTTTTAAGCTTGACAATATGACCATTATCATGATAGCATATACCCATGTTGTTTGTCACAGGAAACTTTCAGAGAGCTAGAGGAAACATGTTCACGCTAACCTGGAAAACCAATAGCCCAAAAAGACCAAATCGAACAAAGCACTTCAATGATCTATTGAATGCCATTGAATATGCGGAACGGTCAAAACATGAATCGCTACTGCGAACTGGAACAAGAGTAATCGGATATACATGGGAAGACAAAGAGACGGGCATAATCGAGTTTATCCTAATCAACCAAATCAGCGTATCAGACGACGTAACGACTAGGGCGGGCATCGTCTAGCCGGGACGCTAGAGACGGAGGACAAATGACTGCTAAGGCATACAGTGTACTGGTCAATGGCACAACCGCTCGGCAAATGTGGTTCACTGGCGATAATGATGCCCGCAAGTGGGCAGAGACCATGCTAGAGTTTGAGGACATCTACTCGGTGCTCATTTGCCGGGATGGATATATCGTCTTCAATGTTTTACCCTAGACAAATGTAGGCAAAGCAAATGGAACCCAAGTTTGATTACACTCGCAAGGAATTGCACGCCATGACAGATCAAGAACTGTCTAAAATCTGGTTGTCATTGGGAAAGTACATTGACACCGAACATTATAAAGATGCAAAAATTCTCAACGACATGATTCGGGAAGTCAAGGAATATCGTCGCTGTAAGTTGTTCGGGTAACACTAGACTAAACGATGGAGGCAAAGCAAATGGATAACAAATGCCAGTGTGATAAATGCCAATTAGTCTATGGCAAAACATTATCAGGTACATGCGCAATTTGTCATCATCCTGGAGAGTTTACAGCTAAAGACACGTTTATTATTGGCGAATTTGAACTATGGGCGCATGAGGAATGCAGAACGTGGGAAAATATTCAAAAGCTTATTTTATGGGAGGCGTCATGCTCTACCTGACCCTGCTACTCGCCTGCCTCGGCATCTGCCGCGCCGTTCGCGACCTGGCCGGCCCGGATGACCCGGACTATGATTATCCTGAGTACTATGAATAAAATAAACCTTGCCCAAGTGAAACAACTTATCGACACCAAGCATGTTGTTTATCTACATGCCAGGAAGGGAATCGTCTGCATAGATGGATTCAAATACCGCTCCATCTCCGAGGCTGACCTTCCAAAAGTTAAAGAGCTTCTGACAAAACGCAACCCGTAGTCTATTCGATTGGAGGATTCTAAAATGACCACTAACGACCACACGCCCGGCCCGTGGTACTGCCCCGGTATCAATTCTAAGTATGGGGTATCTGATTGGAAGCAAGCTAACATTACAACCGGCAGCGAGTATGCCCCTATCATTGCCACCGTGCACACCGAGGCCTCTACTTACCTCGGTGAGATTGATCATGACACTATGCTTGCCAACGCCCGCTTGATCGCCGCTTGCCCGGACCTGCTATATGAATTAGAGCAAGCTTGCCTATCACTTGACGAATTAGCAAAAGAATATATTGAAGGCATCGGGCACAATGCAACTGCGAGAGGCGTACGCGAACAGACCCGGCGCGCCCGCGCCGCCATCGAGAAGGCACGGAAGGAAGGATAACCATGATCACCCAGATTGCAAACGCTAAACAGGATTGGCACGCCGTCAAGGGGCAGTTGTTTGAAGAGATTGTATCCTGCCATTGGGAGGCCAAAGGTGATACCACCAACCCACAAGACTACATCGCCACGCCTAACGCCGCCCGCTATCGCCTGTTGCTGGCCGCGTGGTGGGGCGTGCCGTATGGACTGCCCTTCCGTGCTTACCGGATGGGCAAGGGACAGACGCCAACCGGATTGAATACAAGAGGGACGTAACCATGAGACGCATCAAGTACAACCGAGCCGACCTTGACAGTACGATGGTAGTCGCCCGCGGCATAGCCGAGCGCAATAACCTGACCATGTACGTATTCGCTACCGCCTACGGGTACACCATCGAACAGATCCCGCCCGCATTCGGGCAGTCTCATTACAAAGTATATCCTGATCATGCTGAGTTGATCGAACAGGTATTCTCATGCGCACCCTAGCCGCCCTCGCTATCGCCTACGCCGGCTATCGAGCCGCCGCTGTGTTCGCCGCCTCGCTTGCCTTCCCGTGGCTCGGCGTGGCCGTCATGTGCCTGGCCGTGTCAATCGCCGTGCTAACTTCTAACCCTATTACCTACAGGAGATAACCATGTCCCACCAAGTTGACTACTTTACCCGCAAGCCTCGCCCCGTTGCCAACCGCAACGTTCCCGATGACGCCGAGATCATCGGCCAGATATCCTACATGAGCGGCGAGATCGTGGATACGTACTACTGCCAGCGATATAACCCGGCTCATCCTGAGTTTGGAGGTTGGGCGTTCTGGTATGTGTCCGATTGGGTTGGTTCCAAGCCTCAACCAGCATCGATGGGCGGGATGATCGAGGCCGGATTGATTAAGGATGGTGATTTATAATCAATGCTATCAGGCTTCAGATATATAATCAGATTCCATTATATGCTTAATCTATAGAGCAGTAAACAACACTGCTCTATAGCCATAAACATATAATCAACTATCCACTGAAAGGATAAAACATGGCCGGCAGAAATAATCAAACCTGGAACCGTCATAATATCTTTGCACCACCTCAGCCACCTCCCAGTGTGGTTAGAATGGCGCATACGCTGATTGACATCCTGGGTGAGGATGGTTATCATGCATGGTGTGATCAAACGATAGATGAGGCTGACAAGTGGGATGAGATTGCGGTGAAGATGGAAGATAAGCTTATCAGCCTAGATTACCACATGGCGCATACTGACAATATACCAGCATAATCAGCCAAGATGGTTTTTGTTACCCCTCAGGCTCATCAGGAAGGCTTCTAGGGCATTTATCTAACAAAAATGATACTAGATACACGTACTCTCAATAATACTAGACCATCATATCAGACGCATACCGCCGTGACTAATGCAAAATAATTTGCGGAATAGCCAAATCATGTATGATATCATGCAGGCCAACTCGACGCTACTGGCTACCAAAGCAAGCACAGACCGCAAAATCGCTTGCAGAATTTGCAAATCTTGTATCATATCATACATCGACAAGCCGGCTCACCAATCGAACATCTGTTCTATAGGACATTTGTTCATAGAACACTTGTCCACAGAACGTCCGTTCTATAGAACGCTTGTTCGTAGAACACAAGTTCATAGAACACCTGTTCTAGTCAGCCTGCTAGTACGCATTAGTACGCCCCAAAAAGTTAGCACGCTTAAGCCGGCCTATAAATGGCCGAGACCGGCAACAAAAAAAACAAATACATTATGCCCCACACCATACCCCACACTTTGAAATTTGAGTTTTTGGTCAAATTGCAGTATAATCAAGATACACAGGAGAGCATAGATGAAAAGAATAACATATAAATTTTCAGAACTAAAAGAGATAATTTTAGAATGCTATTACGCGGTAAAGTATGTTAAGAACGCCAGTGCTTTAATCAAGATTTTGCCGGATATCTTCATCGAATTTGTCTCAATTGATGCTGATAAAAACGATCTGGCTTTCCCGCCCGGCGTCAATATGATCATCTCATTTCCTGGCAATATGGATCATAAATTTGCCGGATATATTAACAAAATTTCTCCAATTAATCTGTCAATAATTTTCTTGGAGAATACTGGTAAAATCTCTAGAAAAGCGGATCTGATTATAGAATCCTATTTGAACTCAAATACAAAAAAGTCCCTATACGCCGAGATCATGCCAAAGATCGATATTTCCAAGATTAAACACTATTGCAATCTCCCGATGAAAGAGTTTAATGAACTTGGAGAGGTTGTCAATACCCCATACGGAAAATACATCTATATTGACCGAGGCGGAGACGTGTTAGCGGTTGCACATCTTGACACTGTGCAGAACGGCAAAAAGTTCTCTACTTCAACCGATGATTTTACTGGAGAGCCATTAATTCACTCTGCGTCTTTAGATGATCGGCTAGGGGTATATGCGATCCTGGAGTTATTGCCGAGCATAGGCATTAATTGCGATGTGTTATTAACCGAGGGCGAGGAAACCGGAAACAGTACAGCTCAGTTTTTCAAGACTAGCAAGGAATATAATTGGATGTTTCAGTTTGATCGCTCTGGTATTGGGGCGGTTTTGTATCAATACGAGAGTGAAAAATTAAACAAAATGTTAGAGACATGCGATTTTAGAATTGAAGAGGGAAGTTTTAGCGATATAGTATTTTTAGAGCGACTAGGGATCAAAGGTATTAATTTTGGAACTGGGTATTACGATAATCATTCACTGAGCTCTTATGCCAATCTAGCGCATTTTGCTTATAGTATTAATCGGTTCGTCAAGTTTTACAATAAATATAAAGATCAAAAACTGGCACACGAGCCAATCAGCTATAACAAGAGATTTGATTGGGACATAATTGGGGAACGCGATGATCATGTATTATTAAATTGTGATTGTTGTGAGGGAAAAATTTTTGACGACGAAAAGTTATACTACATAGCAGAATTGATAGTGTGCAGCGATTGCAATCAATGGCTTATGCTTAAGGGTATGGGATACACCTAAAATAATCCTTTTTGGGTTAGAAAAGTACCAAAAATAAGCCGGGCAATAACCATTAGTATCCAATTCACCCTTGACAGTATGCGCATGATTGTGATATAATCTTAATCACGGATAATCAGATTTTGAGAAAAAGAGGCAACATGACATACCAGATTTTAGAGGCGATTGGAGAGGGGGAGCAGAGAATCAAGCTTTCGACCGATGATATAGTGCTAGCGGAGCAGAAGTTTGACATTTTGCGTTTTCGGGAATTAGGAAGCGATGAATTTGATTGCAGCGAAGAGTTAGATGCTGCATGGGGCGCGTACATGCAGGGCAGGAGTGATCGCGTAAGATATTGGCTAGTGACTGTATAATAAGAAGAGAGGCGCAAAATGAAACACACCTATAGAATTGGAAGTCAAGAGATCGCGTTCAACATGCGAAAAGAAGACGCCAAGAGAGTCGCGCAAGATATTGGTTCGATGATTAATGTCAGGAAATATTTCAGGGAGATCAATGGCGTTATTGGAGGGGAGAGCCAGGAATCAGTTTTATATGTCCCATTTGGGGGAAGTGGGGCGGGTATGGCCGATGAGTCTGGATATGAAACAGCCAAGGCGGAGTTTTTTGCCAGTTTACCAGCGGAGATTGGTATCAGCGAGTCGGCTGAGATTGTAACCAGAGCACGGGCTATTTTATATAAATATATGCCTGTCAAGGATGATCGGCTTACCCAAGAGCAAGTGACCGAGAGAAAGCAAAAAGTTAGCGCGATGGAAGAGGCACGGCAAGCAAGGGTTGATACATGGCGCGCCGAGTGGTGCGCTAGTAATACACCGATTGAGATCCCAAGTGACAAAATGGGGATAACGCTAGAGGTTACTTTTGACGATTCAGACAGCATGACCGACTATTACAATCCACATGCGAGTATTGGAGAGACGATGCTTTTAGCACTTGTCAAGAGCGGAAACCAGACAGAAAGAGCTTGCCGTTCTGTGCTGGCATCATATCCTGAATTAGAGAAGCTATCCTGGACATGGCATACTGAAAATTACAGTATGGGACATGGAAATTACTTGATCTCAGAATGGGTTGGCAAGATTAACCGCAAGGCATACGATGGGCGCGAGGAGGTTACCTGCCGCTATGAAATTCGTTGCAGGAAATACATTCCTACCAGTAGCATTAACAACCGTTCTGGATACTGGAATAGACTGCTACCATACAAGAATTATCCTGGAAAAGCGACGGCCAAGAAAGAATCGGCATTTGCGCCGAGGAATACCACTGGCAGCGATAATGTAACCGTAACCTTTGACCGTGACTGGACGTGGGTAAAATATCCAAGTAAGCCTGAGGCGTCAATTCTAGCGGCTTGTAAAGAGCTTAGTGGACGTTTTAGCAATAAGCGGATCGCGTGGTACTTTACTAGACATTTGACCGAGGCAGAGATTACAAGAGTGACGGGATAGGTTTATATATCCTACCATAATAAGCACTTCTCTATAGTGCTTATTATCATAGGGTACATAAATAAAAAGCTATATGATAAATAGATTGGAGGATTCTAAAATGACTGACAACGTGCTTGCTTATGAACACAACAAATTATTGGAGACCGCTGCCGAACGCGACCAGCTGCGCGATACTAACGCTGAACTGCTGGCTGCACTGGAACGGGTAATGAAAGTTTACCCTGATATGTGCGCCAATATTGGCATGTGCGACCCGTACAACCTGAGCATTATCAACCAGGCACGCGCCGCCATCGAGAAGGCGCGGAAAGGATCGTAACATGTCTTATGTAATAGCCAATCAAAATGTAAGTATATATTCCGGTAACATTCGCAAGAATGGAAACCGCGCCAAGAAGGACCAAATGATCCAAACTGGAGAACGCTTACTTATCATCCGCGAGTTTGAGTCAAGTGGCATGGCTACTCACGGAGACAAATGCGCATGGGTATCACGTAACGGGTATGAATTAGCTATCCATTTATCCCACTTTACAAAGGAAAAATAACCCCATGACTAAACTACAGAAAGCAATCCAATCCGCAGAAGAACTGGCCGCTATCCGCAATCGTCAGGTGGTGGTGTGGAAGCCATCGCGAGACGGGCGCAATGTGCCAGGCTATTGGCTACGATTTGATGATCAGGCTTCCATCCTCCGCTTGACATTCGATGGGCTGGACGGCTACGATCTCGCCGTCGTTTACATTGCCGAACCCGATGCTTATCGGGCCGAACCAAAGGACAGATAACATGCGCACCGTAGCCGCCCTCGCTATCGCCACTATTGAGTAACAGTATAAACTACCACAAAATCACTCTAGGAAAATCTAAAATGACACAGCGAGAGACGAAACAGGATCAGCTATTAGGGCGCAAACTTGAGATCGCGCTTGAAATGATTGAGATCGGAGAGTGGAGCAACGAGGCCGGTATAGCATTCTGCGAGAATTCATTTGTCAATAAGATAACCATAGAAACATATGAGCGAAAAATTAACAAAACGAGAGAGGCAAAAAATGAATCTAGACGCGTTGATTAAACAAGAGTTTTCTGGAGCAGCCGCTAAAGAAGTAATGTTGAATGTTGACGATCTGGAAATTGTACTGATTAAGGAAAGTAATACCCCGTATGTGCTTATGCTTGTCTATAGAGCAAGCGTTGCAATTGGTTGGAGTATAATAAACCTAAAATGAAAAACAATGATCTGATAGTAGCATACCTGTTATTATCAAAAAGACTCTCAAATAAAGAGTATGAGATCCTAGAATATAATAGCAGCTGGGACTGCCTAGGAAGATTTATTTCCACCATACCTGATAATATACCCAATAACATAAGATTTGTTACCACATTTGAGGTATACGAAAAAACAGGAGGCACAATGGGGCTTGACAGTATGCTATACATTGATGGTATGCGAGATTATCAAGATCAGCCTGATATCACAGTTACAACGCATACAGTAGAACAAACGGCCAATGCCTACAAACGTCCCTGCAAATATTGCAGGACCACTTATAATTATATAGAGTTTGAGCTCTGCCCATACTGCGGTGCTCAAAGACCATCAATGAATAGCGAAAAATAGAAAGGAAACAGAAATGGACGAGTCAACCAAAGAGACAATAGAACACATAGGGCAAGCTATAGAGATATAGCTTGTCTCTTTTCGTTTGTCAAGAAGCAGAGCATACTTCTTGACAAACGAAAGGATGATTAAATTAAAGACACCCAGACTCCCAGTAGAGTTTAAAAGCACTACTGGTATAAAGAACAACAAAAGGCAGCAGCTAAGAGCGCGGTTAATGGCATCGGCGTTTCCTAGAGTTAGATTTTCCGCAGCTAACACAAATCCATTAGGTATCAAGCAAGCTAAGATACTAGGAATTCCAGGAGCAGGTTTACCACATGCCATATACCAAAAAGTTGAGGGAACACCTAATACAGACATTCTAGAGCGTATCAGAAACGGCTACAAGCGCCATAAGTCAAACTTAGGATACATAAAACCTACACAACCCTTACTTATGCTGCTCAAGTCGAGTTTATTGAGTTATTTAAAGCAATAACCTACCTGAGAGAGATTAATCCTTACTCAGTTAGCTTTACCGTTGATCGATTAGGTTATAATACTGCCGTCAAGATAGACTATATTAAATTAGAGAGGAGCACAGAAAAGCTATAGACACCCACCACATAAGCCAGAAGCCAACCTGCAAAAAATATTGCAAGTCTGGAAAATTTTGCATGACATCATACAAGACGGCGTGCAAAAAAAATTGCACAGTTCGCGGATCTTGTATGGGATCATGCAAGTGCGCCAGCCAGAGGGCACTCAGTAGGCGGCAAAAGTTAGTACGCATTAGTACGCCCCTAGTTCACTTGTCAATAGGAGACATTATAGACCACCAAAAAATTCGAGCCAGAAAAAGTTCAATTAGCATATAAAAGTATGACCCCACACTTGAAAAACAGGAGATTTGAAATGTTTGAGCTAAGGCTATACATAGGTAAGAACAGTGAAGTAAAAGATTTTTGCGGAAATACACTAAAAAACCTGAAAAATAATGTAAGTGAATGGCTACATACATATTGGAAAGAAGCATTAAAAGATTCCAGAACAACGCCAGATTATATGGTGAAATATTATGATATAAGTGACAGCACTTGGCCCAATAATGAGACAATAGAATCCCATATACTCAGATATAAAGTATCTACAGGTTCATGGGAAATTTCTCACAGTGACGCGAAAGAGACCGACATATTTTTCATTTACCAAAATGCGATTGAAGAGTTTCTCAATTCGGCGTTTATAGATGGAGAATTAA
>Ga0209521_10001075_pt1 | contig 21985 bp, 23 predicted proteins | sample Rifsed19ft4_FD_184016 | JGI IMG/M metagenome (GOLD analysis project Ga0209521, IMG submission 184016) | Soil microbial communities from Rifle, Colorado, USA - sediment 19ft 4 (version 2) | ecosystem: Environmental > Terrestrial > Deep subsurface > Rock core/Sediment | place: Rifle, Colorado...
GGGGGGGGAGCCGGTAAGGACGACCTTTACCCCCGGATATGAGCCAATGAGCCTTTTCCCGAGCCCTGTGAACCTGTCGGCGAACCACTGCCTGCTCACGGTCGAGGCCCCGGGCTGAAAGCCCACGATTATATCATTTCCGGATACCCCCTCACTCCTTAAAAATTCCCCGGCCGCCTCCCTGTCTGAACCCTCTGTGAACAGGTCCATACGCGGCCCGTCAGGTAAAACCCCGGCGAGGGCGGCAGTGGCGAGCCGCGCCTCTATGCCGTGGCCGAGGCCGCTCCAGCCGACAACAGGCTCCCTGTTCGAAAGGAGGAAGTTGTACTCGTTGTCGTTCGGGAGCTTGAAGATGAACCTCGCGCCCGAGAGATAGCACAGGGGTGTAGCCTGCGGCTCGTTCCCGTGGAAGACGAGGGCGAGGTCAGGGGAGTATTTCCTCAGCTCCCTGGCGGTCCTGAAGAACCGGCTGTACCCGCCGTGGAACGGGACTATGGCGTCGATATACGGGTTGTTCGAGAAGAGCTCCATGTTGGCGGCGTTCAGGAGCGCTACCACCCTCGCCTTCGGGAACGCCTTCCTTACCGCCCTCATGGCCGGCGTCGAGATGAGCGTATCGCCTATTGCCGTCGATGATACGACAAGGATGCTCCTCACCTCCGAGGGCTTCATTAGCTCCGCGCCGTTAGCCCTTGTATCCCTCGCCTTGAGGGCCAACATGTACATATGCAGGAACCTGTCGGCTGCCTTGAGCCTCATCGCTTCGCCTTTGTCATTAGATAGAGCCTGGAGAGGAGCGGGTTCGTGTAGAGCCTGAGCCGCTTTTCCAGCCAGCCCGCGCTGTCCTTGGCGACTATCCTGTCGATCGAAAACCGGTCGCTTCCATTTCGCACGACGCCGGGCCTGGTCGTAAAGACGGCCTTGTACCCGGTCTTTCGGGCGGCATCGATGGCCTCAGGAGTGAAAGAGCCCTTTGGCCAGCAGAGGCTGTCGCAGCCGCCGAGCCGCTCCGTTATCCTTTTCTTCGAGCCTTCAAGCTCGTAGTTAAGCTCTTCCCTTGAGAGCCTGCCGGCGCTCCTGTGGCTCTTCGTATGAGAGCCTATCTCGATGAGGCCGCTGGCCTTCATCTCGGAGGCCATAGCCCAGTCAATGGATACGAGGGAGTGCGAGCCCTTCTCCATGAGCCGCTTGCAGCCGTCATGGGTAGGCGGGCTCTTCTTGAACTCGTCCAGGAGCGCGCCCCTTGGCATGCCTTCGTCCTCGGCGCCGTCCACCCAGTCGGTCACGGCGAATATCAGGGCCCTTATCCCGTATTTTTTCAGCACCGGGAAGGCGTAGACGAAGTTATCGAGATAGCCGTCGTCAAAGGTTATGAGGGCGCACCTCTCTTGGGGCGAGTATTCCCCTGATATCACGCCGAGGAGCTCAGAGGCATCGAGGCTCCTGTAGCCCGCCTCCTTCATCCGCCTCATCTGCCACTCAAAGACATCAGGCGCCGTCGAGACCATGTCGCCCTTATGGGGGCTGACGTGATGGTACATGAGAACCGGGACCGGCCTCAACGCCCTCTGCCCCCTGTCAGTCCGTCATAGAGCGAGAACATGCGCTCTGCCATCATATCCATCGAATAGCCGTCGACTACCATCCTGCGTCCGGCCTCGCCCATATTTTTTCTCAGGTCGTTGTCCCTGAGGAGCCTGACGACCGCGGCCTTCAGGCCCTCTGGGTCTTCCGGGGGCACAAGGAGCCCAGTCACCCCGTCCCTTACGGCCTCCGGCACGCCGCCTACGCGCGTGGCGACGACTGCCTTTCCCATCGCCGAGGCCTCGAGTATCGATGTGCCGAGCGCCTCCTGGAGCGTCGGGAGCACAAAGAGGTCGAGGCCCTTGAGCACGCCGGGTATGTCGTTCCTCAATCCGAGCATCTTCACGCTCTCGCCTACCCCGAGCTCCCCTATCCTCTTCTCAAGCGCATCTCTCTGCGGGCCGTTGCCCGCTATCACGAATACTGCCTCAGGGACCTCCCTCAATATGCCGGGTATGGCCTCGAGCAGTATGTGATGCCCCTTCTTGCGCCGGAGGATGGCCACGGTGCCGACCACGAGGGCGCCGTCTTTAAGGCCGAGCCCGGGCTTTAGCGTCTCTTGAGTCGTCGAAGGGTCGAACCTCTTGAGGTCAACGCCCGTGGGTATGCTCACGACCTTGCCTGCCCTTATCCCCTTTCCGTTCACGAGATAGTCCCGGACAGACTCGCTGACGGTCACCACCATGTGCGGCAGGAGCGAATAGGTAGCCTTCGAGGTAATTGGAAGCGATAGATGGCGGGTGCGGACGATAGCGGGCTTCCTCGAGGAGAGCCTCCCGGCGAGCGCGCCGAGGAGGCTGTCGTCGCCGCTGTGGGTGCTTACTACATCGACGCCCTCTTCCTTTATTATGCGCAGCATATAGAGGATGGCTGAGAGGTCCCTGTTCGAGGAGAGCCTGTGGGAGCGGACCTCTATCCCGGCGGCCCTGGCGCGCTCAAGGAGCTTGCTCTCCGGCCTCGCGAGTATAATGGGCCGCGCGCCCAGGCGCTTTAGCCCGAGGCACTCGTAAAGGGTCCTGTTCTCCTGCCCTCCCCAGCCGGCCGAGGACTCAGTGTGCAGCACGGTCAGCATCCGGGCAAGCCCCGGCCCGAATCGCATGAGAGACGGCGGTACATGGGGTCGGATGAAAAGAGGCGAGAGATGGCGCTCTGAAGGCCCTTCATAGTTTCCTATTTCCACATAATGAAAAACCGCAAGACGACGGGATTAAGAGGCCCGGCCCGCGCAAAGCCGCCTGTTCCCTCCGGCCGTGCCGGTCCTGAAAGCCGCCATGTAGCCCTTGAGGCTCCGCCAGACCTCTTCGGCGGAGAGCTCAAGGAGGCAATCGCTCCTCTTGCTGCCCTCGCAGCCGTCCTTGCCGCAGGGCACGCAATCCCAGTCCTTCTGTATGACCAGGTTCCTGCCAAAGGCCTGCTGCCCGTTCCTCGCGGGATAGGGCGTCCTCTTCTGCTTTCTTGTCCCCGGCCACGAGACCACCGCCCCGCCATTGTCCCATGGTCCCCAGCCGAACGCGCCGCTCGGGCCGAATATGCCGACCACCCTCGCGCCAGAGGCTGCCGCTATGTGCATGGGGGCGGAATCGACCCCGAAGAAAAAGAGCGCCTTCCTCGATATGACCGAGAGGCCCTTGAGGGTCGTCCTGCCTGAAAGGTCCGCGACAGGCGCCCTCGCGAGGCCGATTATCGAACGGACCTTCTCGAGCTCCCTCTTCTCTGTGCCAGAGGTGACGACCGTCCTCAAGCCCTCCTGTCCGAGCCTGTCTATGATTTGGGCGATGCCTTCGTCCGTCCAGCACTTGAAGAGCCACCTCGAAGTCGGGTGGATATGGACAAAGGGCTCGCCCTCGCTGATGCCGTGTTCGGCCAGGAGCGAGCATGCCCTTGCCTCGTCCTCCGGCGATGCATACATGTCGACGTTGAGGCTCGCCGTGCGGATGCCGAATGTCTCGAGTAGGCCAAGGTCCCTCGAGACCGTATGGACCCTGCCCGCAGGTCTCCTCACCAGGTTGGTATACAGCAGCCTCTTTCCGAAAAAGCCCCTGCCGGGCTCGTAGCCTATCCTGTATCTCGCCCCTGAGAGGAACGAGAGTATCGCGGGCCTGTCCCCACCGGTAAGATCGACCGCGAGGTCAAAGCCTCGGGAGCGCAGCCCCTTCGCGAACGCCGCCTCGCGCCTCAAGCGCGCCGCCGTGCTCATCGACTTTATGGAGCGATCAAATACTATGACCTCGTCCACCAGCGGGTTCAGGGTGAGCATCTCCTCAGTGCCCGAGTTGACGAGCACGGATATGCGAGAGCCCGGGAAGGTCTCCTTCAATGCCCTCAAGGCCGGCACGGTAAGGAGCACGTCGCCGATGTGCCTGAGCTTCAGGACGAGTATTTTCCTTATGTCTTTGAACAAGGGCTTTCACTTTGCGCCAGGATTGGTCTTCATCTCCCGGAGCTTGGCATACTTTGCAAGGGTATAAGCGGCGTAAAGGGTCGAAAGGATCACGCCCGCCGTGCCGTCAAGAAAGCCGCGCCGCAGTATGTACATCTTGAAAAAAGTGAATGGGGGCCTCAGGAGGATATCGATGATGCCGGCGTTCCTGCCCTGGGAAAGCATCTCCTGGGCAGCCAGAGTCGAGTACCGCTCCATTCTCCTGAGGTAGTCGGAAACGTCCTTATAGGTCCTGTGCACAAGGGGGTTCGTTAACTTCGCGACAGGGCCGTTCACCTCGACCCTCTCGTGCACGTATCTGTCGGTGAACCTGCCGAGCCCCTTCCTGTAGAGCCTCAGGTTGTGGTCAGGCCACCAGCCGCAATGCCTTATCCACTTTTCGCCGAAGTAGTTCTTCCTCGGGATGAGGTAGCCTGCCGCAAAGCCTTCGGCCGCGGCCTTCAGGATCTCTTCCCTGAGCCCCGGGGTGACCCTCTCGTCCGCGTCTATGTTGAGTATCCACTCTCCGGCGGCCCTGTCGCCCACGAGGTTCTTCTGCCTTCCAAAACCGAGCCACTCGTCGTCGAAGACCTTTGCCCCGAACTCCCGGCAGATCTGGGCGGTCCTGTCCGCGCTGCCGGAATCCGAGACCAGTATCTCGTCCGCCCACTTCACGCTCTCAAGGCACTCACGGATATTGGCCTCTTCGTTGAGCGCTATTATGGTGACTGATATTCGCGGCATCCCTGGTCAGCCCTACTTGAGCGGCAACGCCTCGTCGACGAGCATCACCGGGATGTCGTCCTTTATCGGGTAGACCAGGCGGCACCTCTCGCAGACCAGCCCGTCCTTCTTCTCGCTGAGCCTTATCCTGCCCTTGCACTTGGGGCAGGCAAGGATGTCGAGAAGCTCCTTGTCAATTGCCATGTGCGCCTCCGTGATCAAGATATAGTATAGCGCGTAAATGAGTCATTGCCTGGCCATTCCCTCCCTGACCGCCTTCCTGCCGCCCATCCGGACGTATTCGACCCCGCCTATCATGCTGACGAGGGCGGCGGTCGCGAACCACAGGAGCGAGAGCGCGATGGCCTGCTCCTTCGTGGCCCCGACCATGGCGAAGAGGTAGACAAAGGCCCCCTCCCTGATGCCGAGACCTGAAAGGGAAATGGGGAGCATGGATATCGCGGTCGTAAGCGGGATGAAGAGGAAATAATAGCCCAGGGGGACGTCTATGCCAAGCCCGCTCCCGAGCACGTAATATCCGATGATTATGCCACCCTGCACGAGCGCCGAGCACCCGAAGATCTTGACGAGTATGTCCGGGTGTCTCTTGTAGCCCATGAGCACCTTATAGAAGGTGTCTATCTTCTTGTTTATGCCGTAGAAGTGTATCCTGTCCAATATCCTCATGGCCCATGAATGGAGCGGCCCGACCCAGATGACGAGGCTCATGGCAAAGAAGCCGCCTATCAGGAAGATAAAAAAGCCCGGCAGGGCCGTGCCCTTTATAAGCGCGTAGCCCGGTATGAGCGCGAGCGCGGTTATGCACATGAGCGCCGCGAAGCCCGAGTACCTGTCCATGAAGATGGAGGCCAGCGCTATATCCCCCTTCTTCGAATACTTGTAGAGGTAATACCCCTTCACGAGGTCGCCGCCGACCATGGTCGGCAGGAAGTTGTTGAAGAACATGCCCACGAAATAGATGGACAGGAGCCTGAAATATGATATTTCCACGTCCTTTTTCAATATCACCGACCACCTGAAGGTGGAAATGGACTGGGTGCAGAGGAAGAGCACTGCCACGAAGACGACGGCAAACGGGTTCACCGAGGCGAATGTCTGCCAGAGCTTGTCGAGATCCTGCGAGCGCAGGAGCAGGTACATTATCGCTACGCTTATGCAGACCTTTATTATGGTCGAGAGAGCGGCCCTCATCTTCCGAGCACCTTTCTTACGGTATATATGGGCTTGCCCTGCGATTCATGGTAGACCCTCGCGAGCATCTCCCCCAAAAGGCCCATGATGACGAGCTGCACGCCGAGTATCATCATGAGGACGCTCAGGAAAAGAAGCGGCCTTCCCCCTATGCTCTCGCCCATCACGAGCTTCTCGAAGCTCAAATAGAGCGCGATGAGGAAGCCAATGAAGCCGAGCAGGAGCCCGCCGGGGCCGAAGGCGTGGATGGGCCTCGTGGAGAAGCTCTGGAGGAACTTCACCGTGATGAGGTCGAGGACGACCCTTATGGTCCTCGATATGCCGTACTTGGACTTGCCGAACTTCCTCGGGCGGTGGTTTGTCTCGACCTCCGTGATGGAGGCGCCCACCCAGCTCGCTATGGCAGGGATGAAGCGGTGCATCTCCCCGTAGAGGCGCACGTTCTTTATGACCTCTTTCCTGTACGCCTTTAGAGTGCAGCCGTAGTCGTGCAGGTGAACTCCCGTCACTCTCGATATGAGGCCGTTGGCCATCATCGAAGGGAGCCTGCGCGAGATGAACTTGTCCTGCCTCTTCTTCCTCCACCCGCTCACCACGTCATGGCCCTTCATCTTCTCCAAGAGCTTCGGGATGTCCGCGGGGTCGTTCTGCAAATCAGCGTCCATCGTTACTATGATGTCGCCCTGCGCGTACTCGAAGCCCGCCGCCATGGCGGCAGTCTGGCCGAAGTTCCGCCTGAAGGAGACGACGACCACTGCCGGGTCCTTCTCCTGAAAGGACTCTAACACCCTGAAGGTGCCGTCCTTGCTGCCGTCGTCGACAAAGATTATCTCGTATTTCCTGCCGAGAGAGTCCATCACGTCCTTTATGGACCTGTAGAGGTGCGGCAGGCTCTCCTCTTCCTCGTAGACGGGTATTACGATTGAAACGGACTCTTCCAAAAAGACCCTCCTGCTAATAGTTCCTGATTTCTTTACTGCTGAACCCTTTGAATCCGTAGCAGCGGAACGCGGTGAAGGTCTTGAAGGGCCTGCCCTTCCAGTGCGTCTCCAGGGTCTGCTTGCCGCATTCCCTGAAGGCTGCCCTTACCCCGGCCTCCATCTCCGCGTCGCCGCCCTTTACGTATATGGCGTTGCTGCCGATGAAGGCGTCAGGGCCCGGCCAGAGGTCGTACTGGTTCATGCGCCTCATCCCGGTGTTCACGTTATAAGCTACAGGGTTGCCCTCGGTATAGAGCGCGAGCTCGCTGGTGAGCTGGTAGGTATCTCCCATTATGAATACCTCCCCTGAGCCCTCCATCTCCTTCTTTATGGCCGAGACCTGCTCCCCGAGCTCTCTCCAGCCTATGACCCTGTTATAGGGCGGGCCGTCCATTATGTCGTCCTTTACCGGTTCGAGCAGCCAGGGGAAGTACGCGATGAACGAGACAACGGCGCCGAGCCCGATGCCGAAGGCCGCTATGCCCTTTGTGATCCTCCTCGCGGGCGGGTGCTGCCTTGAGCAGAGCCTGTCAACTGCCCAGACAGCCGCGGGGAAGGCTGCCACGAACGAAGCCACCGCCCAGTTCGCCTGCACCTTGGCGTGCAGGCTCTTCAAAAGAAAGAAGGCGAAAAGCGGCGCGGACGCGAAGAAGGCCAGCAGGAGCTCGTCCCTCTTCTCCGCGAAGCCCCTTGTAAGGGCCGTCCAGGCGCCGTACAGGAGCCCGACAAAGATAATGGGCGTTATGAGCCCTGCCTGGGAGCCAAGGAACTCAAAAAGCCCGCCTACGGCCAGTGTGCCTTCGCCCACGTGGGCCTGGCCCAAAGTGTGCTTAATTGTAACCTGTCCGTGCAGAATATTCCAGAGGATTACAGGGGTTGCGGCAGCGAGGCTTATGAGGCCCGCGAAGTACGGCTCAGGCCTCGCGAGCCAGAACCTGTCGCGCCTCGAGACAAGGAAATACAGGAAGAGGCAGGGGTATATGAGCGCCATCGTGTACTTGCTGAGGAATCCGAGCCCTATGAGGAGGCCGGCAAGGTACCACCAGCCCGCGCGCCTCCTCGTGGTGCCGAGGTGCACGCACAGGACCACCGAGGCCCAGAAGAAGATAAGCATGACGTCCGTGGTCATGAGGATGGAGCCGATCGAGAAGAGCGGGCTCGCGTTAGCGATAAGGGCCGAGTAGAAGCCCACCTTCTCGCTCTCGAAGAGCTCCCTGCCGAGGAGGTATATGCACCAGGACCCGGCCGCGGAGAAGACGATCGCGCCTATCCTTATGCCGAAGTCGTTAGCCCCGAATATCTTGGTGAAAAGGGCTATCACATAGGCGACTGCCGGGCCCTTGCTGTAATAGGAGAGATCCAGCCTCCTCGACCACTCCCAGTAGTGCGCCTCGTCCGGGGAGATATCGAAAGGCCCCCAGCCTATGTAGGCGGCCCTCAATATCGCAAGCAGGGCTATCAGTATGAGAGTTAGATTCCTGTATCTCAAGGCTCCGCCCTCTTTCTTCCGGCTTCCAATACCGCGACGAGCCGCGCCCTCAAAGAGCCCCTTTCAGCAGAGAAAAAGAGAAGGGCGATGACGCTCCCGAGGAACGCCCCGGCGATTACGTCGGAGGGGAAGTGGACGCCCACATATACCCTGGAATAGGCGACGACAAAGGCAATGAATATGAACGCCGGCCAGAACCGCCTGTACCTGGCCGAGAGGAATACCATCGCGGCGAAGATATTTGTCGCGTGTCCGGACGGCATGGAAAAAGACCCTCCGCAGCCGACGAGCAATCTTACGCCCTCGAACGCGCTGCACGGCCTTATCCTCTCGAACAGATGCTTAAAGGTATTCGAGGCGAAATCGCTCAGGAGCACCACGGCCACGAGGATGACGAGGCCGAGCCTGTCCTGCCTCTTGCCGAGTATCCAGATGAGGACCGCCGCCACGATGATGGCCCCGAGGAAGTTCATCTTGCTGGTCACATAGACCATGAATGAATCGAGGAAGGGCGAGGTCCAGACTGAGTTGATGAGCCTGAAGAGCTCTATGTCGAATCGGGTTATGGCGTCCATTCAATTACGTCCATTCAGATTTTCTGAAGCGCTTTCACAACGTCATCGACCGTTATGCCGTCCATGCATCTCGGGTCAGGGCAATCCCTCTTGAAGCACGGGCTGCATTCAAGGCCCTTTCTCACCACGACGTGCCCCTTGCCGTAGGGCCCTGTCCTCCACGGAGCCGTGGGCCCGAAGAGGGCGACGACCTTTGCGCCCGCCGCTGCGGCTATGTGCATGGGGCCGGAGTCGACCGTTACGACGAAACTTGAGAGCACAGATAAGGCAGCGAACTCCTTCAGGCTCGTCCCGAAGGTCACGGCTCCGTCTCCTATCGCCTTTGACATCCCGGCCAACGCTGATAACTCCGACGGCCCGCCTGTGAGGACTGCCTTGAGCTTTCGTTCGGCTATGACCCTTTTGGCGAGCTCGATGAAGCGCTCGTCTTGCCAGAGCTTTGTGGCCCAGCGGGCCCTTGTAACCATGACGAAGAACGGGCCGCTTACGCCGCTGTCTTTGAGCTTTTTTTCGACCGACCTTTCAGCCCCTGCCAGGTCGAGGGTGAACCTCGCCTCCCCCGTGCCCCCGCTGAAATGCCTGGCGAGGTCCAGATACCTGTCTACAGCGTGCCTCTCGATGTCATATGGAGGGAGCTTTTCATTCAAAAAGATGCGGCTAAATTCCCTCGCGTTCGAGAATCCTGCCCTCTTTTTCCCGGCTGTCAGGAAGACCCATATGCCGCTTTTCAGGAGCCCCTGGAAATCGAGGACAAGGTCATAGGACCTCTCGCGCAGGGCTTTAGCCGTCCTGAGGTTCGCGAAGAGGTTTTTGCCCCAGCCCCGTTTAACTACTATGACCTCGTCTATCTGGGGGTGTCCGGCAAGCATGCCGCTTGCCGCCTCCTCCACGAGCCAGTCTATCCTTGCCTTTATGCCCTTCCTTTTAAAGCCCGCGTCGAGGGCGTCGAGCGCCGGCAGCGTATGCACGACGTCCCCTATGGAGGAGAGCTTTACGATGAGGACCTTCATCATTTGGCCGGGGTCCGCTCAAGGTCAGCGAGTATCCAGGCAACGGCCTCGAAGATGTCCTTCGCGACAAAGTCCGGGGCATCTTCCATGCACTCTATCTCATCAGAGCCCTTGCCTGTAAGGACGAGTATGCCCCTGCCGCCGAGGTTCTTCGAAAGGCTCACGTCAGAGGCCTTGTCGCCCACGACATATGCCCTTTCGTGGTTGAGCTTGTGCTCTTTGGCCGCGAGCTCGGCAAGTCCTGTCCTGGGCTTGCGGCAGTCGCAGTCAACGTCGGGGTGGTGGTTGCAGTAATATATCCCGTCCACCCTGGCGCCTTCTCTTCCGAGGTACTCCTTGAGCCTCTCGTTCACTGCGTCAACGTGCGCGTCGGTATAATAGCCCCTGCCTACGCCTGACTGGTTGCTCACTACGATTACCTTGACGCCGGCCTCGTTCAGGAGCCTTATCGCCTTTGCGGCGCCCTCGATGAGGACGAGCCCCTCGGGGTCCGAGAGATAGCCTACGTCCTCGTTTATGGTCCCGTCCCTGTCGAGGAAGACGGTCGCCTCAGGCCTGCTCATGCGGCTATTCCCCTCAGAGCCTCGATTACGTCACTAACCTCGATGGAGGTGAGGCACCTGTAATGGCCGAACCTGCACTCCCTGTCAAAGCATGGGCTGCACTCGATCTTTTTCCTCACGACCGCGACCCGCTCGCCAACAGGGCCGGTGAGAGAGTCCTCTGTAGAGCCGAATATGGCTACTGTCGGGACACCGAGCGCTGCCGAGATGTGCATTGGCCCGGAGTCGTTCGTGACTATCGCCTTAAAGAAAGAGGCCAGCGCAATGGATTGCCTCAGGGTCAATTTGCCTGAAAGGTCGATCGCGCCGGGCACAAGCGCGGCGACAGCCGCGCAGGCCTCCTTGTCCTCAGGGCCGCCTAATATGAGCGCCGCTCCGCCCTGCTCTTTTTTAAGGATGGCGAGCACCTCGGCGAACCTCTCAGGTGCCCACCTCTTGGCGGGCCCGTAGCTCGCGCCGGGCGCTGCCCCGAAAAGGGCCCTGCCTTCAAGGCCGTTATCTTTTATAAAGCCCCTTGCCCAGAGGTCCTCTTCCCGGGAGATATGGAGCCCGGGTGTTATCCTCGACGGCGGCCTGCCGCCAAGCTTCTCGACGATATTCAGATAGTAATAGACCTGGTGCCTCTTCTTTATCTCTTCTGTCACGGGTATGGCCCTTGTGAGGAGGCCTGACCTTAAGTCCCTCGCGTATCCCGCCCTCTCGGGTATCCGGGAGAGGAACGATATGAGGGCGGCGTCAAAGGCGTTCTGGAAGAGGACAGCCAGGTCAAAGCGATGTTTTTTAAGCTCGCCCGAGAGCTTCAATCTTCCGGTAAATCCGCCGTGCTCCCTGCCGTACTCTATTATCCCTGCAACAGATGGATTGTTCTCGAAGACGGGCATGACCCTTGTCTTTGCGAGCACATATATTTGGGCCGAAGGATAGAGCCCTTTTAGCGTTTCCAGGGCAGGGAGCGACATTACGGCGTCCCCTATCCAGTTGGGAGCCCTGACGAGCACCTTTTTCACAGCCAAAATCCCCAAGAAATCACCCTTTTTTAAACAACGGCTTACCCTGACGGTCAATTTGTCATTATAGTACAATGCCTTATTCAAATTCAATCGGGAACTCCGGGCAGGGGCCTTTCCTTGACACCCGGGCCTGTCTATGTTTTAGTTTGATGGGGATGAAGAACGGGGATAAAAAATAAACGTAATAAACCCGGGACCTTCGGCGCCGAATGGCGCCTGGGTCTTTTTTTATGGCGGCCTATGGAATGGTACCAATTAGAAGCTGAAAAGATCATAGCCGAACTCGCCACAGACGCCCAGAGGGGGCTTTCCCATGAGGAGGCCCGCGCCCGCATGGAAAAATACGGCCCGAACATACTGGCCGAGGAGAAAAAAGAGCACCCCATCCTCAAATTCCTCAAGCAGTTCACCGAGTTCATAATCATCGTCCTCATAGGCGCCGCCGTCATAGCCGGGCTCCTCGGAGAGTGGATTGACGCCCTTGCCATCCTCGCCATCGTATTATTGAACGGCATTATAGGCTTCATGCAGGAGGCCAAGGCTGAGCGCGTGATGGAGGCCCTGAAGAAGCTCGCGGCGCCCACGGCAAAGGTCATAAGGGACGGCTCCCTTACAACGGTACCGGCGAGGGAGATCGTCCCCGGAGACATAATCCTCTTTGAGAGCGGGGACCATGTGCCCGCGGATTGCAGGATAATAGAGTCGAGTTACCTGAAGATCGCCGAGGCCGCGCTCACCGGAGAGTCCCACCCGATCGAAAAAGAGCCTGACGCCCTGGACAACGGCCTGCCGCTCGCCGACAGGATAAACATGGCCTACACAGGGACGAACGTCGTCTACGGCAGGGGCAAAGGCATAGCGATCGCGACCGGCATGGCCACCGAGATGGGCAAGATCGCGAGGATGTTACAGGAGGTCAAGCCCGAGCCCACGCCCCTGCAGAGGCGGCTTGCCGAGTTCGGCCGCCTGCTCGTCTACGCCGCCGGGTTCATCGTCGCGGTCATCTTCCTGTTGGGTATCCTGAGGGGCGAGGCTATCCTCGACATGTTCCTCGTGGCAGTGAGCCTCGCGGTCGCGGCCATACCCGAAGGCCTGCCCGCCGTCGTCACCATAGTCCTCGCGCTCGGCGTTCAAAGGATGGTAAAGAGGCACGCCTTGATAAGGAAGCTGCCGTCGGTGGAGACGCTCGGCGCCGCGACCATCATTGCCTCTGACAAGACCGGCACGCTCACCCAGAACCAGATGACGGTCAAGAGGCTCTTCATCGATACCGGAAAAGACATAGAGGTCACAGGCACCGGCTACGCGCCGGTGGGCGAGTTCAGACGCGGTAGGGAGACCATAGCCCCCAACGCGAGCCCGGCGTTGCTCCAGGCCGTGAAGATAGGCGTGCTCTGCAACACGGCGGAGTTGAAGGAAGAGAATGGCGCCATCCGCGTCATCGGCGACCCGACCGAGGGGGCGCTGATAACGCTCGGCCTCAAGGCCGGCATCGATAAGGCAATGCTTGAAAAGGGCCTCTCCTTTGTCGAAGAGGTGCCCTTTGATTCAGAGCGCAAGATCATGACTGTCGTCTACAAAAGCTCTTCCGCCTGGTACGCCTTCATAAAGGGCGCGGCAGAGAAGGTGCTGCCGCTCTGCACGACGATACTCGACGAGGGCGGCCCCAGGCCCATGACTGACGAGGACAGGCAGGCCATCACGAAGGCGACTGAAGAATTCTCAAACGACGCGCTCCGCGTCCTGGCGCTCGCCTACAGGGAATCGGAAGCCCCACTTGAGGTCCATAGCATGCACCTGCTTGAAAGGGAGCTTACCTTCGCCGGACTCGCGGGCATGATAGACCCGCCGAGGCCTGAGGTCTTCGAGGCCGTAAAAAAGGCGCGCTCAGCGGGGATAACGCCTCTAATGATAACCGGCGACCACAAGGCTACAGCCGTCGCCATAGCGAAGGAGCTCGGCATCTACGGGCCGTATGACCTCGCCATCACCGGAGAAGAGCTCGACAGGCTCTCCCACGAGGAGTTCATGAAGGAGCTCCCCAGGCTCAAGGTCTACGCGAGGGTAAACCCCGAGCATAAATTGAAGGTCGTGAGGGCGTGGAAGGAGCGCGGCGAGACCATAGCCATGACAGGCGACGGCGTGAACGACGCTCCCGCGCTAAAAGAGGCCGACATCGGCATAGCCATGGGCATAACAGGCACTGACGTCACGAAAGAGGCGAGCGACATGGTCTTGACGGACGACAACTTCGCCTCGATAGTATCCGCCGTGGAGGAAGGACGCGGCATATTCGAGAACATAAGGAGGGTCGTGCATTTCCTCCTCTCCTGCAATATCGGCGAGATATTCGTCCTGCTCGTCGCGTCTCTGCTCGGCATGCCCCTGCCCCTATTGCCCATACAGATACTCTGGACGAACCTCGTCACCGACGGCCTGCCCGCGCTGGGGCTTGCGATGGAGGGCATAGACCCGGACTTGATGAAGAAGCAGCCGAGGGAGCGGAGCGAGGGCATAGTGACGAGGAGCCTTCTCTGGGTCATGCTCGTGCAGGGCATATTCATCGCCTTCTGCACGCTCGCGCCATTCGCCCTTGAGGTCTACTACTTCGAGGCGGAGCTCATAAAGGCGCAGACGATGGCCTTCACGGTGCTGGTCTTCTGCCAGAAGTTCCATGTATTCAACTGCAGGTCGGAATGGACGTCGGTCTTCAAGCTCGGCGTCTTCTCGAACAGGATGCTCAACTGGTCGGTGGTCATAATCCTCTCCACCCAGCTCCTGCTCGTATACGTGCCCTCCCTGCAGACGATCTTCAAGGTGGTGCCTCTGAACCTTGTCGACTGGGCGATAGTGATCGCATTCTCGATACAGCCTCTGTTGCTGATGGAGGTAGTGAAGTGGGTGCGTAAGAGGAGGAGAGGGGAATAACTGGCAGGATCAGAAAGTCGTCATTGCGAGGAACTTCAAACCCTGTTCAGGCTGCTCAAAAAGGTCCAGATGCGAGGCATCGAGGAGCGAGGAAGGAGGCGTACTCTTTGCCGTACGCCGCACTGACGAGCGACAAAGATAACAAAGCAGATGGGCCTTTTTCAGCAGCCTGCCGCTTAAAAATCCCTCGGCACCTTCAGCATCCTATCCAGCGCCGCCTTTGCCCTCTCCCTGACATCCGCAGGCACGGTAACGACGTTCTTCATCTCGCGCAGGCTCTCCGCGACATCATCAAGAGTAGTAAGTTTCATGTTGGGGCATATGAGCGACCTTGAGGGCAGGATGAACCGCTTCTCGGGGTTTTCCTTCCTCAACTTGTAGAGTATGCCCATCTCCGTGCCGATGATGAGCGTCTTCGCCTGGGTGGTTTTGGCGAACTTGTACATGCCGGATGTCGAGCAGACGTGGTCCGCGAGCTTCACGACCTCGGGGCTGCATTCCGGGTGGCAGACGAATAGCGCGCCCTCGTTCTCTTCCTTGGCCTTCAATACCTCGCTGACTTTGAGCCTCTCGTGGGTCGGGCAGTAGCCGTCCCACCACTCCATCCGCTTCTTCGAGCGGAGCGAGACATAATGCGAGAGGTTCCTGTCGGGTATCATGTAGACCCTGTCTTCGGCGAGTGAGTCCACGACCTTTACCGCGTTGGCGGAGGTACAGCAGATGTCGCTAAGGGCCTTCACGGCCGCGCTGGTATTTACGTACGCGACCACAGGGACGCCGGGCCTCTTCTCTTTTTCCTTTACGAGGTCCCCGGGCGTTATCATATCCGCCATCGGGCAGCCGGCGTCCATCCTCGGCAGTATGACCGTCTTTTGCGGGGATAGTATGGCCGCGCTCTCTGCCATAAAGTGCACGCCGCAGAAGACTATTGTCTTTGCGCCGCTCTCTGCAGCGGCCTGGCTAAGGGCGAGCGAGTCCCCGGTGATGTCAGCCGCCTCCTGCACCTCGTCCCTCTGGTAATTATGGGCGAGCATTATGGCGTCGCGCTCCTTCAGGAGCGCCTTCACCTCTTTTATAAGCGCAGATCTATCCTGCATGTCACCTCTTAAAAGCAATATAAAGTCATTTATTGCGCTTCGTATTATATGATATTATTCAGAAAACGCAAAGGGACTTAATCCATGCCGTTGAACGAAACTGAAAAGAAAGAGCTCCTGAAAGCGGCGCGCTCCTCTATCGAGGCGCGCATAAAGAACAGGCCCCGGGTCCTTAACCCGGCGATAGAATCGGATACCTTGAAGAAGGACGCGGGAGTCTTCGTCTCGCTGCACAAGAACGGGCGGCTTCGCGGCTGCATCGGAGTCTTCGCCTCCAAAGAGCCGCTCTGGAAGACGGTGCAGGAGATGGCGAAGTCAGCGGCCACCCGGGACCCGAGGTTTGTCCCCGTCGAGGCCGAAGAACTCCCGTCAATAGAGATAGAGATATCGGTCCTCTCCCCGCTGATGAAGATTGCGGACGTTGAGGAGATAGAGGTCGGCCGCCACGGCATCTACATAATGCAGGGCCTTAACAGGGGCGTGCTGCTTCCGCAGGTGGCAATAGAGCACGGCTTTGACAGGGACGAGTTCCTTTCAGAGACCTGCGTAAAGGCAGGCCTTGACCCTGAGGCGTGGAGGGAAGGGGCTGATATCTACATATTCGAGGCGGAGATATTCGGGGAGAGGGAGAGGGTTTAACGCCCGATCTAATTTCAATGAGACCTAAAGCAGATTCTTCCCCTTCGCTTCGCTCAGGGCTTCGGCTCACTCGCTCAGAATGACAATATTCACAATAAAAAGAGGCCAGCCGTCTTTGGCTGGCCTCTTTAATTCTCTCCAAAAGGCGCTGAGAATTACTTCAAAGCCCCTGCCGCCTCCCCTATCCTTTTGATGCCCTTCGTGATGTTGTCCATCGATGTCGCGTATGAGAGCCTTACGAACTTGTCGTCGCCAAAGGGCTCGCCAGGCACGACCGCTATGCCCGCCTCGTCGATGAGGTAGGTCGCGAGGTCCACGGAGCCCTTTATGGTCTTGCCCTTGTACGACCTTCCGAATAGCACGGAGACGTTTGCGAAGACGTAGAAGGCGCCCTGCGGCAGGATGGCGCTTATGCCGTCTATCGCGTTCAGGCCGTCCACCATGGCCTTGCGCCTCTTTGCGAACTCCCTTACCATGACGCCTATCGCGTCCTGCGGCCCGCTTATGGCCTCGACCGCTGCCCACTGGCTTATCGACGTCGGGTTAGAGGTAGACTGGCTCTGTATGTTTGTCATGGCCTTCACTATCTCTTTGGGCCCGGCTGCGTAGCCTATCCTCCACCCAGTCATCGAATAGGTCTTCGATACGCCGTTCAGCACGATCGTCCTCTTCTTTACCTCGTCGGAGATAGACGCGATCGATGTCGCCTTGAAGCCGTCGTACGTGAGCTTCTCGTATATCTCGTCCGATATGATGAGCAGGCCGTTCTCAAGGGCTATTTCCGCGAGCTTCGCGAGCTCCTTTTCGGTGTATGCCGCGCCTGTCGGGTTCGAGGGGCTGTTTATTACAACCGCCTTTGTGTTGGGGCTAAGGTGCCTCTTGAAGGCCTCTGGAGACATCCTGAAGCCATCTGCCTCTGTCGTGTGGACTATCCTCGGCATGCCGCCCCCGAGAGAGACCATCACCGGGTACGAGACCCAGTATGGCGCCGGGATAATCACCTCGTCGCCGGGGTTCAGTATGGCCTGGAAGAGGTTGAAGATGGAGTGCTTGCCGCCGCAGGATACGATTATCTCGTCTCTCGAATAGGTTAGATTATTGTCCTGCCTGAACTTCCCGATGATGGCGTCCTTCAGCTCGTTTATGCCGCCCACGGGGGTGTACTTGGTCTGGCCGGAGCGTATGGCCTTTATGGCAGCCTCTTTTATGTTCTCGGGCGTGTCGAAGTCAGGCTCGCCGGCGCCAAAGCCGATGACGTCCCTTCCCTCGGCCTTCAACGCCCTCGCCTTCACGGTTATGGCAAGGGTCACCGATTCTTCGAGTCCTGAAAGCCTTTCAGCAAGCTTGAACATCATGATTCTCCTGTTGATGAACTAAACTTTTTATGCAGAGCGTCAGAACAAAATAGACCAAGGCGCGACGAAGGCGAGGAATGAGGCGTACTCTTTCTGTACGTCGCTTTTGCCCAGCCAAGGAGCAACGGAGGCGCATATGAAGTTATGACGCTCTGCATTATCCGAATTTTTGCTTCAGCCTTTTTGATACCCTCGGCGTCACGAACGGGCTCACGTCGCCGCCGTAGCTTGCTATCTCTTTTATGAACCGGGAGCTAACCGGTGCGTAGTTGTCGGATGTCATCATGAAGACGGTCTCGACCGTGGGGTCGAGCTTCCTGTTTATGAGCGCCATCTGGAACTCGTACTCGAAATCAGACATGACGCGCAGGCCCCGGAGCACGATATTGGACTTCTTCTTCCTCATGTAGTCCATGAGGAGGTTATCGAAGCTCTCGACCTGGACCTTTTTGTATTTCTTCACCTCGGCGCGTATCATATCGAGCCTCTCGTCGACCTCGAACAGTGGCGCCTTCGAGAGGCCCTCTGCCACGGCCACTATGAGCACGTCGAAGAGCTTTATGCCGCGCTCTATGACGTCGAGGTGGCCCTTTGTTATGGGGTCGAAGGTGCCAGGATACACGCCTATGTGCTTAGGCATCCAATCCCTCCCTGTGCCTGTAAAAGCAGACCATCGTATCCCCGTATCTCCTCTCATCAAAGGCCTCGAGACCGGAAAATTCCGCCTCGAGCGGCGCCCTCTTCGCCGCCTCGGCGACGATTACGCCGCCTGGGCTCAAGATGCCGCCCTGGTCTATTGCCTTTAGCGCCTGGAAAGCCAGATCAGAGCTGTAGGGGGGGTCGATTATTATAAGGTCAAACTGCTCGCCTTTGCGTGCAAACTCTTTCAAGGCTGAAAGCGCGTCTTTTCTTATTACGCGCGCCTCTTCCCCGCAGAGCTCCAGGTTCTTTCTTATGACCGAGACAGCGGCAGAGTCGCTGTCAACGAACGCAGCCTCTTCGGCGCCCCTTGAGAGGGCCTCTATACCCATTGCGCCTGTGCCGGCAAAGAGGTCGAGTACCGTCCTGAAGGGAAAATCCCTGGGCAGGATATTGAAGACCGCCTCCCGCACCTTGTCCGAGGTGGGCCTTGTATGGAGGCCCTTTACCGGCGCGAGCCTCCTGCCCTTGAACCTGCCCCCTACTATCCTCAAACCCTTACCGCCCGCCGTGCTCCGGCGTGCCAAAGACCTTTATCGAGATGAGCCTGCTCCTCGGGCCGTCGAACTCCGAGAAGTACACGGCCTGCCACTGCCCGAGGGCGAGCCTGCCCTTTGTCACAGGTATTGTCACGCTGTTGCCCACGAAAAGAGACTTAAGGTGCGCGTCCGCGTTCCTGCCGTACTCGCCCTTGTTGTGCTTGTAGGTCGGCTTGTTCGGCACTATCTCCTTGAGGTAGTTGTGAAAGTCCTCTTCCAGGTCCTTGTCGGCGTTGTTGAGGTGAATGCTCGCGGTAGTGTGTCCCGTAAAGACCAGGGCCATGCCCTCATGGACGCCGCTTTCGAGTATCACGCCCTCGACCTGGCCGGTAATATTGACCTCCTCGGTCTTCGCACTCGACCTTACCCTTATGGCGCTGGTAAAGACCTTCATCTACCCTCCTTGGGAACGGAAATCTGCGCTCTCGTGCCGAGCGCAGTATTATACTTTATCTCAGGGCCGAAATTCTACAGGAACATCAACCCAGAAGCTCTGGCACCAGCTCGCCAGCCTTGCCCTTGAAGCTAAGGTCCGCCACCCCTGACAGCGGGGTGGCCTCGGGGTTTATCTCAACGACAAAGGCCCCGCCCTGCTTTGCCCTTGTCGCGAGCGACGCGGCAGGCTGGACAACGCCCGAGGTGCCGACCACGAGCATCAGGTCGGCGGATGAGGCCGCCTCGAAGGCCTTATATATGAGCTCTTCTGGCAGAGACTCCCCGAACCAGACGACACCCGGCCTAAGAAGCCCGCCGCATGAGCACCTCGGCAGTATATTTATCGGCACATCCCTGTTTTCGCTTGAATTTCCGCATTCTACGCATTTTACAATCCAGATGGAGCCGTGTATCTCAAGGACCCGGCTGCTGCCTGCTGCCCTGTGCAACCCGTCCACGTTCTGGGTGATGAGGGTAAAGCCCGGGGAACGCCGTTCAAGCTCTGCGAGCGCGTAATGGGCAGGGTTGGGGCTTATCTTCGCTATGAGCGAGCGCCTCCAGTCATACCATTCCCAGACGAGTTGGGGGTTGCGCTCAAAGGCCTCAGGCGTGGCCAGGTCTTGCGGGTTGAAGTTCCGCCATAGGCCTTCGGAGCCACGGAAGGTCGGCACGCCGCTTTCTGCCGATACACCGGCGCCGGTCAGCGCCACAGGCCTCTTCGCGGCCCTGAGCCTATCCCTAACTTCCTCGATTTTCATTTATATCAATTGGATTTTACTGCGATTTTTAACGGTACCGGGTCTGAACCCGGAAAACGGATGAGGCGCGGAGCCTGGTCAGGTCCTAAATTTTCCTTCCCTCGAGATGACCCCGCTCCTTATGGCGTCCCTGATGATGTTCCTCGCGTTCTCTATCTTCTCCTCCTCGACCGCTATGCGCTTCTCAAGATAGGAGTTCATGTCGGTAGCAAAACGCACCTTTCCGAGCGTCCGGATTGAGCAGGTAATGTTGCAGCCCTCCATGAGGGTCTCTATCACGCTCGCGTCGAGGTCGTTGTAGAAGGAATAGAGGTCGATGAAGTTGATCCTGGTAGCCATATTCGTCCCCTTCAGTATAAGGTAAGTACGTGGAATTGTCAATTTTTCTGTGAGGTTAAGGCGTCCACCCCTTTTTTCTAAAGGGGGACAGAGGGGGTGTATGGACAGAAGGCCGTCTCCCGGCCCTCCCCTCCCTCGACGGGAGGGGACTGAGGGGAGGGTGAAGGCATTTTTACAGAATGTGGGTGGGCTGTGCCCACCAGTAAGCTGAAACTCTTCTCTCCTTCTCCCCAAGAGGGAGCGGATGCAGCGTTAAGCAAGCCCGGTATTTTTCATCACTTTCCTTGACTTTTGTCCTTTGTGCCTGCAATAATTAGCTGACTCTTTTGCTCAAATTTCCCGCGGAGGTTCATCTGTGCTCCTGAAACGGTCTGCTCTTCTTTTTGCCGCTCTTTTCGTCTGGGTGATGCTCACAGGCATGGGAAAGGGCCCCGGCCCTGACGTGCCAGTGCCTGAGATAGACTTCAAGGCAACTGTTCGGGACGACCAGGACATAACCACAAAGGTCTCGAACACATCCTGGGAGGGCAACATCTTCTTCATAGGCACCCGGGGAAAAGGCACCGTGACCGTATCGTTCGAGAAGATAAAGAAGATAGCCTCGACAGGCACAGGCAGCAACAACAAGAGCGATTTTCAGATGACCATGAAGAACGGCGATGTGGTGGCGATAAGCCTGGAGAACGAGCAGAGATTTCTCGGAACGACCAATTACGGGACGTTCAGGATTCTGGCGAAGAATATAAAGGAGATAATGTTCGAGTAGATGTCATTCTGAGCGAAGCGAAGAATCTGCTTTTTTGGAAAATGGTGGGCACAGCCCACCCTACATGGCTACATTACTAATTAGGTTTTATTAATTTATTTATTACCTCGGGCTCCAAAACAGATCTTGCAACCTCTTCGAATGCTTTCTTCCATTTTGTCATATCGACTTCTTCTCTCGCTTTTATTGGTTTCAATAGATATATTTGCGAATGGATAATGGCAAGGACGCCCATCACGACTCTTGAAAATTTGGCTCTTGGCTTAGCTGTATCAACTCCAACATGATATAGTTCTTTACATCTCGCGGCAATTGCTCTATCTGCAAAAGTTAATTTTTGAGAAGAATGACCGAAAGCATTCCTCACTTTCCTAATCAGATGCAAATCTCTGCGAGACTTTTTACTTATTAAACCTAGCAAGTAAGCTAAATCTATTCTAGCCGAGAAGCTTCCTAAAGGTGCGCTATGGTCTAATATTTCATTATAGATTTTTTTATCATTGACAAAACTTTTTTGAAGCAGTTTTTTTAATTCTTCGTCCAAATAAGCTGCGGCCATAAGAGCACATCCTCTATCACTCTCTTCTGATAATCGTTGGCGAAAGGAATATACCTCATCAAATTTGTCTGACATCATTTTTTCAAGTAACTTCATTTATTCTTCAATACTTCCCTTAATTTAAATGTTTAAAAACTACCATAACCAGCTTAAATAAATTTTAGCCGTGTAGGGTGGACGCCGCCCACCAAAATAATTCTACCCCACCGCCGCCAACAAGTTCTTGAAGTGTATCGCCGTCGCCGTGTCGCCCGTTATCTCGAGCCTCCTTGAGAAGAAGACAGTGTCCGGGTCTTCCTTGCCGAG
>Ga0209521_10001093_pt1 | contig 21896 bp, 22 predicted proteins | sample Rifsed19ft4_FD_184016 | JGI IMG/M metagenome (GOLD analysis project Ga0209521, IMG submission 184016) | Soil microbial communities from Rifle, Colorado, USA - sediment 19ft 4 (version 2) | ecosystem: Environmental > Terrestrial > Deep subsurface > Rock core/Sediment | place: Rifle, Colorado...
CTCATCGGCAACCTGGTGGCCGAGTGGGAGGACTACACGCTCGTCGGCTTCGAGGGCGCGCGCTATCACAACGCCTTCGGCAGCTACCTGCACGGGCCGCTCCTGCCCAAGAACCCGGCCTTCGCCGACCGGCTGATCAGCCTGGCGCTGGAGCGGCGCTACGGCGAGGCCACGCTGGCGCCCCTGGACGACGCACTCGAGCTACAGGCGCACGCCGCGGCGCTGCGCGGGCGCTAGGAGAGCGCCGGCAGCGCCAGCAGCTCGCCGAGGTGGTCGATCGTGTAGTCGGCGTCGGCCGAAGGCGGCAGCGGCTGGCCGTTGCGCTTCCAGACGGCGGTGATCCCCAGCGCCTTGGCGCCGGCGACGTCCATCTCGACCATGTCGCCGACCATCAGCGCCTCGTCGGGCGAAACGCCCAGCGCCTCCAGGGCGCGCTCGAACAGCAGTGGGTGCGGCTTGCGCCAGATGAGGTCGCCGGAGCTGAAGATGGCGTCCAGGTAGGCGAGCCAGCCGAACTCCTCGAGGTCTTGCCGCCAGAAGTCGACGCCGTGACTGCCGTTGCTGACGATGGCGACGCTGAAGCCGCGCTCCTTGAGGGCCCGCAGCGTCTCCGTGGCGTCGGGGTAGGCGCGCCAGCCGTAGGCAGGGAAGCCCAGCCACTGCGCCCTCGCGGCCGCCAGCGCCTGGGCCGGCGTCAGCGCGAAGCCCGCGTCCCGCAGGACGCGGCGCAGGATGTCCTTGCCCAGTCTCTCGCGCAGCGTCTTCAGGCTGCGGGCGTGGGCGAGCCTGTCCACCTCGGCGTAGCGGCGCAGCGCCTCCTCGAGGCCGCTCAGGTCGGCGAAGCCGAAGCCCCGCAGCACTGTCCGCAGCCGCTCCGCCTCCAGCCGCGCGACCGCGTCGCCGTCGACCGGGCGCAGCGTCATCAGCGTGTTACCGAGGTCGATGAGGACGGCCTTGCCAGCCACGACCGTAATGTAGCGCATCGCCTGCCCAGGCGCCGGCGGATTTGCCCCGAAGGAGGGGCGAACGTATCCTGGAGTCGTCCCTCCTGCCGGCGGGCAGGCCCCCTGGGACTCGGGAGGAAGCTCTGCGCCCCAAGGCGGCGATAATCGCGTTCCTGGCTATCGCGGCGGTGGCGGCGGCCTGCGGCGGCAACGACGCCCCGGGCGGTAACGGCCTCGTAGTCTCGCCCGTCGCTCCCACGCCCTTGCCCACGGCCGTCGTCACGAGCCCGAGCAACGGCACGGGCGAGCTGCACGGCTTCGCCTACCCCATCGCCGGCGCCTGCCTGCCCAAGGGCGACCAACTCATGCCCAACGCCCCGCGCGACTATCGCCTCGGCGTGCACGAGGGCATCGACCTCTACGAAGCGGACAGCTGCGTGCCAATCACGCGCGGCACGCCCGTGCTGGCGATGAAGGCCGGCCGCGTCATCCGCGCCGACCTCGCCTACCAGGACCCGACGCCCGCGACGCTCGCCGCCTACCTCGCCAACCCGCAGACGGACGAGGCGCTGGACGCCTTCCGCGGCCGCCAGGTCTGGGTCGACCACGGCGGCGGCGTCGTTACGCGCTACGTTCACCTCAGCGGCATCGCAGCGGGGATCACGCAAGGCATGCAGGTGACACAGGGCCAGACCATCGCCTACGTCGGTGAGTCCGGCACGCCGGAGTCGGTCAACCAGCCGGGCAACGAGTACCATCTCCACTTCGAGGTGCGCGTCGGCGACACCTACCTCGGCAAGGGCCTGCCCATCGAGGAGGTCCGGCGCCTCTACCAGGCGCTCTTCTCCCCCTGACGATGGCCGCCACTCTACCGCCCGAGCTGGAAGCGAGGCCGCAGGGCCGCCGCGAGTGGTCGGGCTGGCTGCGCAGCCTCGTCCTACCCCTCGGGCTCGTCGTCGCCATCGTCGCCGGGCTGCTCTACCTGCAGTCTGGCGGCGAATCCGCCGACGAGAGCGTCTACGGCAGCGTCGAGCTGCCGGCGGCCAAGAACGCAACGGGCCAGGCGCCCAGCGCGACCGCCGGCCGCGCCGCGCCCGACTTTCTCCTGCCGGCTCTGGACGGCTCGACGCTGCGCCTGAGCGAGCTGCAAGGGCGCCCCGTCCTCGTCAACTTCTGGGCCACCTGGTGCCCGCCCTGCCGCGCCGAGATGCCCGCCCTCAACGCCGCTTACGAGTCGCATGCCGACGAAGGGCTGATCATCGTCGCGGTGAACCTGCGCGAGTCGACGGAGCGCGTGAGCGACTTCGCCGACGAGTTCGGCCTCGCCTTCCCCGTCGTCTTCGACCGCGCCGGCGAGGTCGCGCGCACCTGGCGCATCGGCGGGCCGACGGAGGGCCTCCCGTCCAGCTACTTCGTCGACCGCGAAGGCGTCGTCCGGAAGGTGGTCTACGGGGCGCTGACCGAGAGGACGCTGGACGAAGGGCTGGGCCTTATCCTGGCGGCGGGGGACTAGCGTGGCGAAGGTCCAGACGGCGACAGGACAAAGTCCTTCGGCAAGCTCTGGGAGGACCTGGGCGCGCGCCGACCCGCTGCGCTGGCTCTGGCGCGGCCTGACGTCGGTGCGCTTCGCCGTGGCGCTCATCGCCTTTCTGGCGCTGGCCTCGCTGCTGGGCGCGCTCATCCCCCAGCTGCCGGCGGAGATGCGCGGCAACCCGACCTGGGAGGCAGAATGGTTCTCGCTGCAGCGCCAGCGCTTCGGCTTCCTGGCGGAGCCGATGGAGCGCGCCGGCCTGTTCGAGGTCTTCCGCTCCGTCTGGTTCGTCAGCGGGCTGGCGCTGCTCGTCGCCAGCGTCTGCGTCTGCACCGCGAACCGGCTTGGGCCCGTCTGGCGCAACGTCTTCCGCCCCCAAACGCGCGTGCCGGACGACTACTTCGAGCGCGAGGCCGTGTCGCTGGCCGCCCCGGACGTCGAGCGCCTGATAGCGGCGCTGCGGCGGCGCCGCTACCGCGTCTCGACCAGCGCCGAGGGCGGGACGACCTACTTCTTCGCCGACCGCTACCCCTGGGCGCAGCTCGCGACCTTCGTCAGCCACCTGGCGCTCATCCTCTTCCTCGCCGGCGGACTCGTAACGCTCATCAGCGCCCGCGAGGAGCTGGTCTTCGCCGCCGAGGGCGAGACGCGGCCCGTCTTCGATCTGGACGACGCCGACCACATGCAGGTCTACGTCGAGGACGCCGTCGGTCGCTTCGACGCGAGCGGCTTCCCGCGCGACTTCCGCACCTACCTGGTCGTCTACAAGGACGGGCAAGAGGTAGCGCGCGGCGTGACGACGGTGAACGACCCGCTGCGGTACGGCGGCTTCAACTTTCACCAGACCGGCTACTTCCCGGACGGCGCCGCCCTCAAGGTGCGCGACCCGGCGACGGGCCGCGCCGTCTACAACGAGGTGCTGGCGCTGACCAGCCAGGCGCCGACGCCGCGCCTCGTCGTGCGGGACGCGGACGGCGGGCTGCTCCTGGACGACGCCATCGTCCCCACCGACTTCATCGACGACGCGGCCGGGACGCTGGTACGCATCCCCGGCCTCGAGCGCGAGTTCTGGGTCGGCGCCCGGCCGGGCGACGGCGCCGCCGGCTGGCAGATGATCGTCTTCGAGACCGGCGAAACCGGCGCCCGCGCCGTGCTCGGGGAGAGCGAGAAGCTCGACGTCGGCGGCTTCGACCTGACCTTCGCGGGGATGACCGCGGTTCCCTCCGTGATCGTCCGCGGCGTGCCGGGCCTGGACGCGGACGGCGTCGCCGAGATGTCGAACGGCCGCGAAGGCCCTGTCCTGACCATCGGGCCGGTGCAGGGGCGCGCCCTGGCGCTGGCGCCAGGCCGACCGGTCGCCCTCGGCGGCTACGAGTACACGTTCGAGGGCCAGCGCGAGTTCGCTGGCCTCACCGTCCGCCGCGATCCCGGCTCGACCTTCATCTGGGTGGCGACGGGCCTCTTCCTCCTCGGTCTGGCGCTGACGTTCTACACGCCCAGAAGAAGGCTCTGGGGTAAGATAGCGGTGGGCCAGGCGGCCTTCCGCGGCCTCGGCGGGCGACCCCAAGCGATCGAGCGTGAGATAAGAGAGGCGGCCACGTCGGCAGGCGAAGGCAACGTGGTATGAAACAACGTGAGACGACTAAGAGCAGGAGCACCTTCACCCTGAGTGAAACGAAGGGTCTCCCTCGCTCTGATCGACGAGGGGGCGAAGGAGATTCCCTTCGGCAGGCTCAGGACAGGCTTCGCCTTGCGGCTCAGAACGACATTCCCGGACTGCTCCCATGACTGACCTTCTGAGCATCAACATCGGCATGGACCCGAACGTGGTCCGGGTCTTCGGCCTGCTCATCACCTGGCACGGCGTCTTCACCGCCGTCGGCATCGTCGCCGGCGTCTGGCTCGCCGTCGGCATCGCCTCCAGCCAGCGGGTCGGCATCGACGCCGACACCGCCTACACCGTCGGCCTCGTCGTCGTCGCGTCGGGCATCGTCGGCGCGCGCCTGCTCTACGCCTTGGAGAATTACGGCGACAACCCTTCGCTAGACAGCTTCGGTGACCTCTTCAGAATCAACGAAGGCGGCATCTCCATCTACGGCGCGATCATCGGCGGCGCGCTGGGCGGCTGGGCCTACGGGCTGTGGAAGCGGCTGCGCTGCGCCGCCGCGGCGGACGCCGCCGCCTTCGCCATGCTCCTCGGCCTCGCCGTCGGCCGCATCGGCGACATCATCAACGGCGAGCACTTCGCCAAGACGTCTGACCTGCCCTGGGCCGTGACCTACAGCCACCCGAACAGCACCGCCTTCTTCCGCGAGGCCATGCATCCGGCGGTGGCCTACGAGATGATCGGCGACCTGGTCATCCTGGGGATCATCGCCCTGATCTGGCGCCTGCAGCCGAAGAGCGGCGTCGTCTTCAGCCTCGCCTTCATCCTCTACGCCGTGATGCGCTTCTTCGTCAGCTTCCTGCGACTCGACAGCAAGGAGCCTCTGCTGGGGCTGAGCACGCCCCAGCTCGTTTCGATCCTCGTCCTCGCTGTCGCCATACCCGTCCTCCTCTACTTCCTCCTTCGCCGCGAGCCGGAGCCGGGACCCGAGCAGACGGGAGGAGCGCGCGCGCCCGCGCGTCGCGGCGTCTCCCGCGCCGAGCGGCGCCGGCGCCTGCGGGCCGGTTCCTGAGGTGACGCCTGTTTCGACGTTCGTCCTGAGCCTGTCGAAGGACGATCGGCCAAACCAGGAATCGTGGTTCGACAAGCTCACCACGAACGCATCTTGTGTTCTCAACTGCCTCCCATGACTCAGATATCTCGTCTCAAGCTCCTGAGCCGCGAGGACTGCGGCCTCTGCGAGGACACGGCGCGCGACCTGACGCGCCTCGGCGTCGCCTTTGATACGATCGACATCGACAGGGACGAGGCGCTGGCGCAGCGCTACGGCGAGGCGATACCGGTCCTCCTGCTGGGAGAGCGAGAGCTCGCGCGGGCGCCCTTGGGCGCCACAGCGTTGGAGAAGGCGCTGAGACAGGCCGGCCTGCTGCGTGAGCAGAGCCCGCGATGAGTGAGCTGTTTCAGGTGCGCGTCGAAGGGGTGGGGTTCGCCGCGGCTCACTTCGCGACCTACGGCGGCCGCAGCGAGCCGCTGCACGGCCACGACTACGCCGTCGCCGCCCAGGTCGACGGCACGCTGGACACGAACGCCTGGGTCATCGACTTCGGCGAGGTGAAGGCGATCCTGCGCGGCATCTGCAAGGAGGTGGATCACCGCTTCCTCCTTCAGCGCGACAGCCGCGTCCTCGCCATCGACGCCACGGAGGCGGCCTGGAACGTGCGCACGCCGGACGGCATCGACTACGTGCTGCCAAGGCAGGACGTAATCGCCCTGCCCATCGACAACACGACGGCGGAGCGCCTGGCCGAGTGGTTCTGCGAGCGCGTTTGGCAAACGCTGCGCGAGCGGCGCGCCGACAACGTCCGCGCCGTGACCATCGAGGTCTGGGAGGGGCCGCAGCAGCGTGCCTCCTATCGGCGCGAGGCGGGACTGACGTCAGGTTAAGCTCGCGGTTAAGCAGGGTTGCCGCTATCCTAGAGGTCGATAATAATGCGTAAGTTGAAAAGCTGACAGCGCTTTTCGCGGGTGAGCCGGCGTGTTTATCGGCCGTCACGAGCGAGTCAAGAGCAAAGAGCCTCCCCTGGCCTTCAAGTCGATCCTGGTGCCGGTAAACGGCTCGGAGGCGAGTCTTTTGGCCGTCGAGTTCGCCTGCACCGTCGCCAAGCGCACGCGCGGCAAGGTGCACGTCGTCCACGTCATCGAGGTGCGGCGGGCGCTGCCCTTGGACGCCGAGCTGACGACGGAGGCGCAGCGGGGAGAGGAAATCCTCACGCAGGCAGAGATGGCGGCGCGGCGCCAGGACTTCGAGGTAGAGGGCGACCTCCTGCAGGCGCGCGACGCCGGCCACGCCATCGTCGACGAGGCGACGGAGCGCCAGGCAGACGCCATCATCCTCGCGGTGCCCTTCCGGCGCCCCTACGGCGAGTTCGAGCTTGGCCGCGTGGCGGAGCACGTCCTGAAGACGGCCCGCTGCGAGATCATCCTCCTGCGCATGCCGGCGGACTGACATGGACATCCTCATCATGGGCTGCGGCCGCCTGGGGGCCGAGCTTGCTGTGATGCTCGAGGCGGACGGACACAGCATCGCCATCCTCGACCTGGACAAGTACGCCTTCGACCACCTGCCGGCGGGCTTCCGCGGCCGCAAGATCCTCGGCGACGGCACGGACCAGGAAACGCTGCGCCGCGCCGGCGCCGAGCACGCCGACGCGTTCATAGCCGCTACGCGCGGCGACAACCGCAACGCCATGGCGGCCCAGATCGCCAGGCACGTCTTTCAGATCCGTCGCGTCGGCAGCGTCATCTTCGACCCGATCCGTGAGGCCGTCTACCGAGACCTGGGCCTGCGCACCATCAATCCAACGAAGATCGAGGCGCAGCTCCTGCGCGAGTCCATCGAGCGGGAGGAGGAGTAGGTGTTCATCGTCGTCGCCGGCGCCGGCAAGGTCGGCTACCACCTCGCCCGCGCCCTGGTGGCGGACCACGAGGTCCTGCTCATCGAGCTCGACCCCGCCCGCGTCGACTTCGTCAGCCAGGAGCTGGGCTCGGAGGTCATCATGCAGGGCGACGCCTGCGACGCGGCGACGATGGAGCGCGCCGGCATGGAGCGCGCCGACCTCATCGTGGCCGCGACGGGCGACGACGACGACAATCTCACCTTCTGCCAGATCGCGAAGGCGAAGTTCGCTGTGCCGCGCGCCGTCGCCCGCATCAACAACCCCCAAAACGAGGAGCTCTTCAGCAAGCTCGGCATCGACGCCACGGTCTCGGCGACGAACCTCATCCTCGCCCACATCGAGCAGGAGCTGCCCTGGCAGGGCCTCATTCCCCTGCTCACGCTGCGCGGCCGCGGCCTGGAGATCGTCGAGGTACGCGTCCCTCAAGGGGGGCTCATCGTCGGCCGCCAGGTGCGTGACCTTCTGCTGCCTCAGGGCTCCCTCCTTTGCCTCGTCATCGACGCGGAGGGGACGCCTCGCCTGCCGACGCCGGACACGAGGATCCACGCCGACGACGTCCTCGTCGCCGTGACGAACATCGAGACGGAGGAGGCGCTGCGCACCGCCCTCACCGCCTCCACTCTCTGAGCGGTGGCCAGGCGCCCTTCGACAGGCTCAGGACGCAGCCCTTCGACAGGCTCAGGACGCAGCCCTTCGACAGGCTCAGGACGTAGCCCTTCGACAGGCTCAGGACGTAGCTACGGCTATCTCGGGCCGCCGGGCACCTTCGGCGAGCAGGCCGTCCTCGCCTACGACCCCACGGCCAAGCTTGTTCCCCTGCCCTCGCACAGCGCCGTCGTGAACGCCGTCAACGCCGGCAGCATCGACGCCGGCGTCGTCCCCATCGAGAACAGCCTGGACGGCGCCATCAACGAGACTCTGGACGCGCTCCTCCAAGCAGAGGACGCCTTCATCTGCGCGGAGCTGGTGCTGCCGGTGGAGCAGCTGCTCATCGCCGCGCCGGGCGCGCGCATCGAAGACATCGTCGTCGTTATGTCACATCCGTCCGCCCTCGCCCAGTGTCGCGCCTTCCTGGAGCGCCGCCTGCCGAACGCCCGCCTGGAGGCTGCGCTCTCGACGGCCGCCGCCGTCGAGGCGGCGGTACGCACGCCCGGCGCCGCCGCCATCGGCACGCGCCGCGCCGCCGAGCTCGCCAAAGGCGCCATCCTCGCCGAAGGCATCCAGGACGTCGCCCAGAACAAGACGCGCTTCGTCGTCCTCGGCCACGCGGACGCGCCGCCCACGGGCGATGACAAGACGTCGATCGCCTTCACGACGGCGCACGACCGGCCGGGAACGCTCATCGCCGTCCTGCGCGAGCTGTCCGACCGCGGCATCAACCTCACGCGCATCGAGTCGCGCCCGTCGCGCGAGGAGCTGGGCATATACGTCTTCCTCATCGACTTCCAGGGCCACCGGCAGGACGCCGTCGTCGCCGAGGCGCTGACCGCCGTGCGGGAGCGGGCGCACTACGTTCGCCTCTTCGGCTCCTACCCCAGGTTCGTCGAGAAGGCCGCCTAGGCAGCGCCTCAAGCATCGATGCTACAATCGAACGCAGACAGTATGGTTTTCATTCCTTCTGACTCGCTTCCGCCCGAAGATGAGTCCCGCCCGGGCGAGTCGAGTCGCCTGCCCACTTCGCTGTCGGCGCCTGTGCGCGTCGGCGCCACCGACCGTAGCTTTGACCTGGAGGGCGAGCCCGAGCAGGCGTCCGGCCAGTCGCACACGTGGCAGCGGCTGCGCAGCCTCGGCATCGAGCTGGCGGAGACGCTGGTCCTCGCCGTCATCATCTTCTTCGCCGTGCGGGCGCTGGCGCAGAACTTTCGCGTGGAGGGCTCCAGCATGGAGCCGGGCCTGCACGACGGGCAGTATCTGCTGGTCAACAAGGCCGTCTACCTCAAGCTCAACCTGGACACGCTCTCGAGATTCCTGCCCTTCATCGACAGCGGCGACGAGCAGGAGCGCTTCGTCTTCCACGGTCCGCAGCGCGGCGACGTCGTCGTCTTCCGCTTCCCGCGCGACCCGGACCGCGACTTCATCAAGCGCGTCATCGGCCGGCCAGGCGACCGCGTGGAGATCGTCAGCGGCGCCGTGTACGTGAACGGCGTGCTGCTCAGCGAGCCGTACATCACCGGCGAGTCGCACTCCAACTACGGGCCGGAGACCGTGCCGCCGGGGAGCTACTTCGTCCTGGGCGACAACCGGACGAACAGCTCCGACTCGCGCTCCTGGGGCTTCGTGCCGGAGGAGAACATCATCGGCCGGGCGATGTTCTCTTACTGGCCGCTGAGCGACCTGGGGGGCGTAGGCAACCACAGCATCAGGCTCGGCTTCGTCTCCCTGCCGCTGCCCTAGCGCCCGGTGCCCGCCGTCGACGTCGAAGCTCTCCTGCGCGCTACCGGCGCCGTCCTGGAGGGGCACTTCCGCCTGACGTCCGGCCGCCACTCCGGCGTTTACATCGAGAAGTTCCGCATCATGGAGGACCCGGCGGCGACGGCGGCGTTGTGCGGCATGATCGCGGACCACTTTCGCTCCGCCGGCGCGAGGACGGTCGTTGGGCCGGCGATGGGCGGCGTCATCCTCGCCTACGAGACGGCCCGCCACCTCGGCCTGCGCGCCATCTTCGCCGAAAGGGGTGAGGGCGGCCGGCTTGTCTTCGACCGCGGCTTCAAGGTGGAGCCCGGCGAGCCTGTACTCGTCGTCGACGACGTGCTGACTACGGGCGGCAGTGTGCGTCAGGTGCTTGCGTTGCTCCAGAAAGCGAGAGCCAGGGTCGTGGGCGTCGGCTTCCTCATCGACCGGACGGACGGCGCCGTCGACTTTGGCGTACCGTTCTACGCCTGCCATCGCATGGCCATCGAGAGCTACGCGGCGGAGGACTGCCCTCTCTGCCGGGAAGGCCTGCCGCTGGTAGAGACCTAGGCACGCCGCGCACGTTTCTGGACACGGCAAAGCTGCGAACGCGATAATCGGTTGGGCCCTTAGCTCAGCCCGGCAGAGCAGCGGACTTTTAATCCGTCGGTCCTGGGTTCGAATCCCAGAGGGCCCACCACTGAATCTGAAACCTCGGCAAATCTTGCCCCTCCGGCACCGACCGCGCGGACAATGACCGCCGGATTTGACGGTGGTTGCCGAGCGGTCAAAACGAATCTCCTGGTCAACTTGCCCACCAAGCGATGACCCACGAAGGAGGGGGTCTTCTAGGGACGGTCGTGTACGATCCCTTCTGCGGCCGAGGAACGGCCCCGTTTCAGGCCCTCCTGATGAATCGGCGGGCTATCGGAAATGACATCAATGCAGTGGCATACTGCGTGACGAAGGCGAAGACGAACGCGCCAGACCTAGAGCACGTTGAGCAAAGACTTGATCTCCTCGAAGCCGGGTTTGACATGGCGAGATGGGAAGACGCGGCGTCATCCCACCCTGAGTTCTTCTCTTACGCGTTTGCCCCCGAAACGTTCAAGCAACTTCTGTATCTACGGGATAGCCTTCACTGGAGCGCGTCTGACCTCGATTGCATGATCGCGGCGGTGGTGCTTGGAATCCTCTCACGGCGACGTCAAATCTCGTTCCTATTTGAGCAACCAGATGCCAAGGACTATCAGCACCAAGCCTTCCTACTCCATACGTTACTGGAAGCTACATGAGTTACGCGCGCCTGTCCGCGATGTCTTCTCACTTGTCCGCCAAAAGCTCCTCTATCGCTATCAGGACCGTTTACCACCGAACGCGCAACGATCTTTCACGGTGACATGCGCAACCTGCCGCGCCAAAAGGACGAGATGCCGAGTCCAATCCGCTTCGCCATTACGTCACCCCCTTACCTAGACACCACGAGCTTTGAGGAAGACCAGTGGCTGAGGCTGTGGTTCTTAGGGTACGAGCCTTTTCCAACTAGAGGACGGGTCTCTTCCGACGACCGCCATTCGACGCCTACAAGCTATTGGCGGCTCATTACGGACATGTGGCGTTCCTTCAGTCTCGTCCTCGACTCGGACGCCGACGTCGTCGTTAGACTAGGCGTCAGAGGGATGACACCGAACCAAGTTGCCGAAGTACTGGAAGGAGCCGCCGTCGTGACACGTCGGCCAATCAAGCTACTGAGCTTTGAAGAGAGCCCGATGAGGAAACGGCAAACAAACGCGTTCCGGCCCGGCAGCATGGGACTTCGAACGGAGATCGACTGCCACTTCCGGATGAAGTGAGCCGCCGAGCCATCGGGCTGCCTCGTCGCACAATATAGTTTTTGCGATGCACAGCGAGGCCTTCGCTCGAATCTAGCGCCAGCTGCAAAGCCGGGAGCCATTCACCTGACGCCAACAAGTTAAGCCGCCGACCGGCGCCACTTGGTCACAACTGGCCCTTGTTTGCCTTGGCGACGAAGTCTTCGAGTGAGAGGATCGTCACCAAGTCTGCGTGCTTCAGATACTGTTTGAGGCCGCCCTCGACGTAGAAGTCACGGAGCTTCCAGCCGCGCCCACCCAAGACCAGGTAAGCCTTCGCGTAGAAGCCGCCGCCGGCAAGGATGGCGTTTGCCAAGCTCGCTAGGCCCGCAGCCAAGACCGGGGACTCGCCGTCCGTTAGATGAAACCAGCACCAGCGTTCGAAGCATAGTCAGGGTTCCCATGACGTGACGTCGGCCGGCGGACCCAGTCATCCCCTCGGATAGGCTGCGAACGATCCGCCGCTCAGCGGCTGCCGCGGAGGCGTGGGTCAAGGACGTCGCGCAGGGCGTCGCCGAAGAGGTTAAACGAGAAGACGAGCAGGCCGATCGCCAGGCCCGGGTAGATCGCGAGGCCGGGCTGTACGCGCATGAAGTCAGTGCCTTCCGTATTCAGCATCTGCCCCCAGGAAGGGTAGGGCGGCGGCAAGCCGTAGCCGAGGAAGCTCAGGTTGGCCTCCAGCAGGACGACGACGCCGAGCCGTAGCGTCGCGCTGAGGATCATCAGCGCGAAGACGTTCGGCAGCACGTAGCGCAACATTATCCTCAGGTTGCTCGCGCCGACGACGCGCGCCGCCTCCAGGAAGGGCATCGACATGACGGAGAGCGTTTGACCTCGGATCGTGCGCGAGGCTGGTGGACCACCGACGATACCGATGACCAGGACGAGCTGCCATAGACGCTCGGAGGTCCCGCCGGAGCCGAAGAGGCCGAGCACCGTGATCAACACCACGAGCCCAGGCAAGGCCTGAAAGACGTCGACGACGCGGTAGGCGAGCTTGTCGACTATACCCCCGTAGTAGCCAGCGGATATCCCCATCACTGCGCTCAGCATCTCGGACAGGAACACAGCGCCGAAGGCGACCATAACGGCGACGCGGGCGCCGTAGAGCAGGCGGCTGAACGTGTCTCTTCCTATCGGATCCGTGCCCAGCAGGTGCCTCGCGCTCGGCGCCTGGAGGCGTTCGCGAAGGTTCTGCTTCCCGTAGGGGTAGACGATGCCGGTGTGCTTCTCCAGCTGGTCGGCCAGATAGGGGACCGGCGTGCCGAAGCCAGCCACGCTGCTCGCCTTGTTCAGCGTTTCCGGCACTAGGTCGCCGACGACGATGAACGCGATGACCACGAGGCCGCAGACAGCCCCCAGTGGTTTCCGCCTAGCGAAGCTCCAGAACGCGCGCGCGGCGCGTGAGGCCACTGACCCTTCGACAGGTTGTGCCCAACCTTCGATCTCCTCCAGCCTGCCGATCTCTGAGATAGCCATTCGAGCGTCCTGGCGCGTCTATTGCAGCCTTATCCGGGGATCGACGAGTGCGTAGCTGAGGTCGACAAGAACGACCGAGACCATCAGCAACGCGGCGAAGACAAGGTTAAGGCCCTGGATCACGGGGTAATCCAAGTTGCCTATCGCATCAATGAGGTAGCGTCCCATGCCGGGGATCAAGAAGATCTGCTCGAAGATCACCGTGCCGGCGATGATGTTCGGCAAGCCGATGCCGATGACGGTGATGATCGGGATGAGCGCGTTACGCAAGGCGTGACCGTAGACGACCGTCCTCTGGCTGAGGCCTTTAGCCTGGGCGGTGCGAATATAGTCCTGGCGCAGCACCTCCAACATCTGCGTCCGCACTAGGCGCAGGAGGCCGCCGCCCGGCGTCAGCCCGATGAGGAGAGCCGGCAGGAACATGATCTTCAGGTGACCGACCGGGTCCTCGTCGAGGTACTTAAAGTCGAGTGGCGGCGCCCAGCTAAACCAGATCGACCCGAAAGTAATGATGAGCACGGCGATCCAAAAGCCGGGCACGGCGTTGAGGAAGATCGCCACACTGCGCAGGCCATAGTCAGGCCAACGGTCCTGCTTCAGAGCCGACCAGACGCCCAGCGGTACGGAAACGACGATCGCCGTAAGCTGCCCCCAGAGGCCCAACTCGAAGCTGACCGGGATGCGCCGCTTCAGCTCACTCACGACGGATCGGCCGCTGTGAAGCGACTCGCCCAAGTTGCCCTCTAAAATCCCGGTGGGGCCGCCCCAGAACCAGGAGAGTCCCACCCAGTCGGCGTACTGCCGCGGGATGCTCGCGCTCAGCCCCAGCTCGTCCTCCAGGTTCTTCCGCAGGCCAGGGTCGCTTGTGGCGAACTCGCCGAGGATCCGGTCGACGACGCTGGTGGGAAGGAGGGCGCGCAGTCCGACAAACGCGACTATCGTGATGACGATCAGCGTCGGGATCGTGAGGAGGAGACGTTGGACTACGTATTTCTGCACGCTCGACCACCTCTTGCCGCCTTAGCCGGGTCTGCCGCCTGCGCCTCAGAAACGGCCGCCGAGGACAGCGCCCGCGACGAGCGAAGAGCAGAGCCTGAACGAGTCGCTAGCTCGCTCACGCCCCCGGGATCAGCTCTTCGCGCTCGCCGTTTCGCACGACTGCTCTGAGAGACACGCGCTCAGGGGACTGCCGCTCGCCGCTCCCTCACGATGTTCCCAGCGGCGGCTTTGTCTCGTCTATCCACCAGGTGTAGGCGCCAGTCTCGATGTCACGCGTGTCGCCCTGGAAGACCTGGTAGTTGCCCACGGCGGGCCAGGCGAGCCCGAAGCTGCTGGCGATGCCCGGCTGGGTGACGCCGTACTGCTTCCCGGCGAGGTAGCGCTGCAGCTCCTGAAGATGTACGACCCGCTTCTTGACGTCCATCTCCGCTTTCGCCTTGTCGATGAGTGCGTCCACTTGCGGGTCGCCCGATTGGTCGCCTTTGTTACCGACGTCGAACCCGAGGGCGCCGCTGGTCGCACCGGACTTCGAGTGGTAGCGCCAGACGTAGTAGTCCACGGGGTCGGCAGACGAGGTAGCACCGAACCTGTAAGCCCAGCCCTCGAACTTCCCCTGCGCCGTGACGACCTTCGGCAGGTAGTCGAGGTTATAGTCGATGGGCTTCGGCACGGGCTTGAGGCCCACCTCTTTCGCGTAGGCGTCGAGCACCTCGACGCGCCGGATGAAATCCGCGCCGAAGAACAGCTGCGTGATGTACTGGGACGGGTACTCGGGCGCGCCGTTAGGGAAAGCGGCTGCGACGAGCTTCTTCGCTTCGGCCACGTTGTAGGTGTAGTACTTAGCGTTGTCGCCAAAGGTCTTGGCGTCCCGCGGGTCCAGCGTGACGTCGGGCACGTAGCCCATGGCCGTGTAGTAGTAGGTTTCCATGGGCAGGCCTTCCTTCTCGAAGGCGGAGATGTTGTAGAAGGTGTCGAGGAAAGTGTCGCGGTCGAACGACATGGCGACCGCCTGACGCACGCGGTCGTCGAGGAAGGGTGACTTCTGACCGCCAATGGGCGACCAGCCGAAGCCGATCATCGCCGTCGGGTTCGCCGTTGACGGAAGCCACTGGTACATGCTCAGCGCCTTCGTCTCTCTCTTCGTGGTGACGATGTCCTGGGGTTGCACGCCCGGGTTCAACCCCACGTTTGTCCCGAAGACGTAGACGTTGCCGGCCTTGAACTGGCTCAGCTGCGTCGCGTACTGGGGGACTGTGACTACCTCGATGGTGTCGATGTACGGCTCGGTCTTGTTCCAGTAATCCGGATTGCGTTTGTAGGTGAAGCCAACGGAGGGCGTGTACTTATCGAGGATGTAGGCGCCCGTGCCGATCTGGCCTGTCTTCGGGTCGAAACCGTTCTCCGTCTCCTTCGGCTGGATCGAGCCCAACTCGCCGGTGATCATGGTGCCAAACCGCTGCATGATGTAGGAGCTGGGCTCCTTTAGCTTGAAGACGACGGTCTTGGGGTCCGGCGCTGTGGCCGACAGGATGGGCGCGGCCGAGTTGACGGAGTTAGCGTTCGAGGCGCGGTTGCCGCCCTTGGCCTCATACCGCTTCCAGTTCTGAACGACGTCGGAGGAGTCGAAGGCGCGGCCGTTGACCGGCGCCTTGTTGTGCCACTTCACGCCCTGGCGCAACGTGAAGACGAGCTCGGTCCCGTCGGCGGAGAACTCCCACTTCTCCGCCAGGCCCGGCACAACCTCCGTACGGCTGGACGGCTCCCTGTGGCCGGGCTTTCCCGCGACGAGCGAGCCATAAGCGAGGCCATTGAGGATATTTAGCTGGATCTGGCCCTGGATGACGCCGTCGAGGTGGTTCGGCTCCCCAGTCGCGAACCATTTGAGCGTGCCGCCGCGTTTCGCCGACTTCGACGTGTCCTCGATCTGGGCGACGAGACCACTCGTGTCGCCTTTGACGCCCTCCTCGCCGCCGCCGCCACCGCAGGCCGAAAGAATGGCGGTCCCGAGAGCGAGACCGCCGGATGCCGCTATTGCGCGCCTGCGACTGATGCGGCTGTGGAGAACCTTGTCCCAGTAGCTTGCCACGTTCTCCCCTCCTAGTATCCAGCCGCGGCCCGCCGCGGCGCTTTACATCGGCCACATGATTGCACCGCCTGGCTGCCGCGTCAATCGCAAGCGGTGTGCGATGTACAGCGCCTTCGCTTCGAAAGCAACCCTTGGCCGCCCCGCAAGCGGATTCCGTAGCGAGGCGCGACGTCGATCCCCTGGACCTCTCAGTCACGGCGCCGGCCGCAACGGTCCTCCATTCCGGGCACGCAGAGGTCGCCTATACCAGGTGACGATCACGAATCGGCAGCGAGTTATTCTAACTTGTCTAGCTTGGAATTGGTGTTTGGCGCTTTCCTGGCTTGAAACCGCAGTTGTCTAGCTTGGAAGGCCTCGAACCTAATGGGGTTCAAGTGAACTACTGCTCGCATCCAGCCCAACCAGGACCGACGGACTCGCCGGCCAGCTGTCCGGACCTTGGCGAACCGACCCTCAAGCGCCCGTTGACGCCTTCAACGGCCCCTTCTATAGTTCCGGCGTAGAGGACGCATCGTTGGAAACGATCATTTCGGCCCTCATTGCCGGAGTAGCGACGATCACCGCCGCGCTGATTGCTAACAAGGCAGTCCGCGTGACGATCAACCCTCCGGGCTGGGTCCATGCGTTCGGTTTGGTGTTAGCGGCGGTCGTCTTCGTTGTCCTTACGATTGGTACCAAGAAGGCCATCGAGCCGGGCCCATCCGACGGAGGAGAGCGCGAGATCCAGTTACTGGACGAGCCCCTCGTACCCCAATAGGCGTAGTCGGACAGCACGAAGAGAAGGTGCACCTAGAAGCACCAGGGCGAACCAGACTTCCTCGACGCTAGGCGCACCGCCAGTTCCAGACTCTTTCACCTGGCGGATCAGGGCGTTAGTAGCCGGTGCAGGTCCTCGCGGGCGAGCGGCCTAGAGCTGTAGGCCAGTCTTAGCTCACGGGAATCGTCGCGCCCATCTCAGGCTTCCGGCTTTACCTACCTTTACAGGTGGTAGGCGGCGAGGTTTGACTCGAACCGCTAGCTTTGACTTCGTCCGGCCGACGGTCAAGAAGTTCCTTCTTCTTTGCCTCGTGCTCCTTCTGCTTCGCCGCGTCCAAGCAGTAGTAGTGCCCCAGCGCCGCGTCGATCAGGCTGACGCGCGTGGCGCGCTGCATTCGACCGGTGCCAGGCTTCTCTGGGTCGAGCGCCTCGTGATAGAAGGCGAGGAACTCGCGCTCGTTTGCGTTCTGACCGCCTGCAAGACCCGTACGCCACTGGTTGATGTGCTCCAGCTCGTGGCCAACCTGCAGCACGCGCCGGGCAAAGTGCCTCTCGGTTGTCCCATTCAAGAAGTAGTTTCCAACGCTAATCTTCCCCCTGCTCTTTGCCTTATCTCTATCGGCCGACATCGCTTCCACGGTGTCCAGCCCGGTCCCTGCCTTCGCATCGTCAAAGACAACGGCATCGACCTTCGCCCTCTCGCCCGGGTAGTAGGCGTCAATGATCGCGTTGACCACCTCCACCGCTCGTACCTCGGCATCCTTCGTCGTGTCCTGGGCTTTGGCGATAATTGCTTTCGCCGTCGCGTCGAGCACGTTTGCATCTGCAGGCTTCTTTGCGCCGGTAGGCGCTTGTCCCGCATCAGGTTCTTTCTGGCCTGCATCAGGTGCCGTGCCAGCATCTGGATCAGGCTTCCTCTGCCTAAACACAGTGCCATCATGCGACGCGCTGTCCTGTTGGGCCACGTGCGCCAGCTCATGCGCCAGGAGGCGCTCGCCCGCGCTCGTCCCCGGCGCGTACTGTCCCGCGTCGAAGACGATGTCCCGACCCACGGTGTAGGCAAGCGCGTTCACCGAACGGGCCGACTCCGCGGCGAGCTCATCGGCGTGGACGCGCACGTCGCCGAAGTCGCGGCCGAAGCGTGACTCCATGAGTGAACGCGTCTCCGCGTCGAGCGTCTCGCCGGGCGAGCGCAGCACCTCGCCGACGACGGGCGGCGCGTCATGACACGGACACGACACCGACGGCACGGAGCCGCAGCGCTGCAGGCCCGGTTCGCGGGTCGAGGTCGGGTTGCGAGTGAAGCCGGAGCCGGCCATGACGGCGGCGGCCGCGCTGTCCGCTTCGCGCTCCAGGGGATCGCCGGGCTGGCTGACCTCCAGCTTGGGCATGAACGCGCCGCCGGCAGCGCAGCGGGGACAGCCGCCGCCGCAGGCGCAGGCGCCGTCCAGCCCACGGTCACCGGTCGGGCTGCGTGACAGCCGGGGGAGGCTTGAGGGCGCGCGGCCGGAGCCGCCGGTAACCCTTTCCGCCCTGAGAGCAGCGATCATGGCGCCCCCAGCTTACACCGCATTGGACGTGCCCGTAATTCCAGACTCCCGGCCTTCAACGTGGCTCTCCAGGCTAGAACCGGAGCTCCAGCTGCGGTACGCCGGTCCCGAAAAAGCCTCCTTCGCGCTCGGTTGCCAGGGGCCACTGGCGCGGCGGCAAGCCGGCGGCCGTCTCCTCGAAGACCACCTGGCCGCCGATCAGGGGCCGCGAGGCGCGCACCTCGCTGATCAGCTTTTGCATGATCGGGTCGCTCTGAAGCCACGGATACGTGAAGTAGTTGTCTATGATGACCGCCTGCTGCTCGGCGTCGTAGTCGTGGATGCTCTTCCCGGCCTCCAGCGTGTAATTGCCTGCCAGGTGTCTGCTGCCTGCCAGCATGCCCGCGACCTGGTGAAATGCCGAGTCCGAGATGTAGCCGGAGCCCTTGGTCTGGTACTGCCATACATGGGCAAGCTCGTGGATCAGGACGCGCCGGGGCATCGTGTAACCGGGCGGCACACGGATCGTGTCACCGAGGGTCGTCGGCGCGCTGAGCAGGGGCGAATACACCATCCTGACGCGGCTCAGGTCTATGCTGCTTTCGAACACGGCCAGGGCGTCCGCGGCCTCGGTCGAGCTAAGGGGGCTGCTGCCGATAGCGAAAGCTCCCTGTCCGCGGACCAAGCCGACCTCGAGAGACGGGGAGCGAAGGCTTGGTCCCGACGTCTGGCGCTGAACAAGAGTCCTGCTGCTGGCACGGACACTGCCCGCTGCGCCGCGCGGGCTCATCTCGGCGTCCGCCGCGCGGTCCGCCTCTTGCCCCAGCGGGTCTTCGGGCTGGCTCATCTCCAGCTTCGGCATGAGCGACGCGCCGGCGCAGCGCGGGCAGCCGCCGCCGCAGGCGCAAGCACCGTCTCCAACGTGCTCCGCGGGGCCCCAAGGCACCGCCTGGCGCTGGAGCGTCGGCGGCGCTGCATGGTTGGCTGACAGCCGCTCAGGGATGTGCGCGACTAATCTCGACAACACTTCAGAAGCGGATCCCCCATTGAATCAGCGTAGGCGGAGACGTCTCGCGGCCGGGTTCGCCGGGCGTTGGCAGTTGCTCCGGGAACACCTGAAGGCCAGGGATCAAAGACGGTAGAGCCTCCCGGCCGATGTGAGCCGCCGCGCGCGTTGGATCGTAGTTACAGAGCGCGCCTGTCCCGCGACTCCCTACAGGTGAGATCGCGTCGACGTGGACGGAGACGCTGTTCGAGCCGCCGATGGCCAGGTGGAGGCTGTCAGAGCTGGACACCTCGCGCACAGAGGTAGTGCCTGGGTGGAGCATGCCCCCGAGCGGCGTGTCGACGCAGAAGCGCGGATTAGCAAGCAGGCTCTTAAAGAACTCCTTGCTGTCTCTCACGATAACGTCGGCTCCGGCCACGCCGCCCTGCACTCGGAAGTAACGACAGTCGATGCCGCCCGTCCATACTCCGTCGAAGCGCAGCACGTGGCTCCAGAGGCCGCGCTCGCGGAACCGATTGTAGATCGACCTGAGGCTGGCCCGCGCGCCCGGGCTTAGTCTCTCGAAGCACGCCGCGGCGCCGAGGCCTTCGCAGCCAAGGCCTTTCGCGCCGGCAGGCTCCGTGACGCTCGCTTCGAGCACGACCTGTAACTCCCGCGGCAAGTCGTCGAAGGGCGATGTAACAGGCGGGGCGGCGGGCGCCGGCCCCGACGGCGGCGAAGTAGGCGCAGGCGTGGGGGAAGGCGCTGCTTGGCGCTGGAGCATCGCCGGCGGGCCGCTGCTGAGGCTCCGGCGTGCGGTGCCGGCGGAGAGCGGCGCCAACACGGCCTCCGCGACGCGGTCGGCCTCAACCTCCAGGGGGTCCCCGGGCTCGCTGATTGCGAGCTTAGGCATGAGCGAAGCGCCGGCGCAGCGCGGGCAGCCGCCGCCGCAGGCGCAGGCGCTAGCTTCTCCACAAACTGGATGCTGGACTGCCTCGGCCTTCCGCTTCAGAGAGGGGCCGTCGGCATCGAATCGGGGGGCGATCCGCGGTGGTGCACTCTTCGTTGCCACCGCCATGCGGCTGATCACCGGTCAGCCTCCGTTTGTCGACTCGCTCACTACGCGTGTCTACCCCTTACTGGGAGCCTACGAGATGCCACCCGTCCATGTCGCGGCTTCGACGCTTCGGACCGGTTCGGTCCAGGCGCAGTACTAGAATCGGACGCCGACACCAGCTGTGCCACCTCCGCTTAGTTCCTTCCTGTCGGAAATGATCACAAAGCCTCCGAGTCGCCAGAAGAATCTCGGTCCCTGCGTGCCAAACTCCTGGCCAATTCCCGCCGCGCCCAGACCAGCGACGTTGTTCGTAAGGCGATTGGCTTCCTGCGGCGTTACTTCCGCGAGGATGCCCGCTTCGAGGTCGAAGAAGAGTGGGTTCTCGACGCGCCGGCCCGGTTGCCCTTCCTGTAGGATACGTAGGCCGAGCGAACCGCCCACCAGCAAGTTATCTGGCGTGAGATAGACGCCGCGCGCGCCGAGCCGCAACGAGTAGATCTGGTTCAGGACGAGATCCGCGCCGAGAATGCCCGCGCCAGCCGCGGCCCCGCGAACGCCGGCCGCGCCGCCGTGAATCGAGACCTCGCCTCCGACGAGAGATGGCCCCTCGGGCGCGCGCCTTGGCGCTTCCGGAACGTCTAGCAGCGACCTAGAAGGAGGCGTGGGCGGCTGCACCGTCTGCTCACGCTGTTTCGCCTCGTTGTGGATGCGCTTCTCCAGGTCGTTCAGTTCTCCGATGAAGCCACGGATTGCCTTGTAGAACACGGGGTCAATCTCCCCTTTCATGACGTCACGGTGGCCCGTGGTGTAAGGGGAGCCTTGCTGCGTGTTCACAAACCAGACGTGCAAGAGCTCGTGATACAGCGTCTCCGCCATGTGCGACTCGGCGTCTGTATACGTGAATGGAATATCGATTGAGGTACCACCCGGCCAGGCCCCGCCGAGCTCGATCCCTGGGCCTGTGTGGGGTGCAACGTTCTTGACCCAGACATCGTAGAGGGGCTGGCCTGCCCACTCGGGCTCGAACAAACCGCTTGCGTCAGTACTGCCCCGCGGCAGCTGATCGACAAAGCTCACGTTTACTCTCGTCCCGCACTTGCCGGCCTTACAGAACAAGGCGTAGAGCGCATTAATCAGCCAACTGCCAGAACGCAGCCACAGCAGCCGACGGATCGCTTCTTCAGCGCGCTGCTTTTGCTCCCGGTCCTTGGGAAAGGCGGGCCTCACGAGCGCGGCCCAGCTGTCTGGTGCGTCCTGGCCTGGCAGGCGGCGCAGCACGCCAGCCGGTGCCTTCCTGCCTGGCTTGACGGCGGCGCGGGCGCCGGTCCTACTAACGGCGGCGGCCGTTGCATCGGCTTCATGCTCCCATTGGTCGTCGGTGGGACCGACGCGCGGTTCGGCGAGGCCCATGGAGCTACCGTCTTGCTGCACGACGTGCGTCAGCTCGTGGGCCAGAACACGGCGGCCGGAGTCTGTGCCGGGCGCATACTGGCCCGCGTCGAAGACGATGTCCCGACCCACGGTGTAGGCAAGCGCGTTCACCGAACGGGCCGACTCAGCGGCGAGCCCATCGGCGTGGACGCGCACGTCGCCGAAGTCGCGGCCGAAGCGTGACTCCATGAGTGAACGCGCCTCCGCGTCGAGCGTCTCGCCGGGCGAGCGCAGCACCTCGCCGACGACGGGCGGCGCGTCATGACACGGACAC
>Ga0209521_10001109_pt1 | contig 21811 bp, 10 predicted proteins | sample Rifsed19ft4_FD_184016 | JGI IMG/M metagenome (GOLD analysis project Ga0209521, IMG submission 184016) | Soil microbial communities from Rifle, Colorado, USA - sediment 19ft 4 (version 2) | ecosystem: Environmental > Terrestrial > Deep subsurface > Rock core/Sediment | place: Rifle, Colorado...
CCGCAATTTCTGACCTATTATCTGATCGCGGCTCACCCAGGCTGCTCGGAAGACGACATGCGGCGGCTGCGCACTTTCACCAGCCAAAAATTGAACATTCACCCCGAGCAGGTGCAAATCTTTACCCCCACTCCTTCCACCTATTCCAGCCTGATGTACTACACCGAAATGGACCCATTCACCGGCGAAAAATTGTTCGTCGAAAAAGAAACCGGGCGCAAGGAACGTCAAAAGCGTGTCGTGGTGGAAAAAGAAACGCCGCCTGCCCGCCGGAGATCGCATGGTCAGTAATGGATTGTTGGAAGGCTTCGCAGCCTGCCTGCCAGGAGTAGAACCGTTTTTGCGGCAAGAGTTGATCGAGCTGGGATTGGTCAAACCCGATGTTGCTCCAGCCCATTCCGGAGAAGGCGGGATCAGCTTCCTAAGCCCGCTGGAGGGATTTTACCGGGCTAACTTATGGCTTCGCACCGCCAACCGCGTCCTGGTGCGTCTGGGACGCTTCCACGCCATTCAGTTCGCCGAGTTGCGGCGCAAGGCTGCCGCCCTCCCCTGGGAGCGCTACCTCACAGCCGGTCAACCGGTCGCGATTCGCACCACCTGCCATCATTCCAAGTTGTATCACAGCGATGCTGTGAGCGAGCGGGTGCTTGGCGCTATTGGCGACCACATGGACCGGATGCCGGAGGTTCAAGCATTTGATGAAGAGACACCCAGTGCCCAAATGGTGCTTGTTCGTATGGACAACGACGAATGCATCATCAGCCTGGACACCTCCGGCGAGCCCTTACACCGCCGCGGCTACCGCCTGGCTATGGCCAAAGCCCCACTGCGTGAGACGTTGGCGGCTGCCATGCTGTTTGCCTCCGGTTGGGATCGCAGCGCTCCGCTGCTCGATCCGTTTTGCGGTTCGGGCGTGATCCCGATTGAAGCCGCCATGCTGGCTGCCGGGGCAGCGCCAGGTGCCCAACGGACCTTCGCTTTTATGAATTTCCCTGGATTTAATGCTGAAACCTGGACTGACCTCACCAGACAAGCAGCGAGTGCAGTGAAGACTTCAGTAGGGATAATTCTTGGTTCGGACCGCGACGCGGGTGCAATCAAAGTGGCGATCGATAATGCGGAACGAGCAGGAGTGGCACAATGGATTCAATTCAGCCTGGCGGCCATTTCCGCCATCCAACCGCCTGCCGGACCAGGCTGGGTGGTCACCAACCCGCCGTATGGTGTGCGGATTAGTACCGGAAATGACTTGCGGGCACTGTATACGCAGTTTGGCAAGGTTCTGCGGCAGTGCTGCCCGAGTTGGCAGGCTGCTTATTTATGCAACGACGAGCGGCTGGCCAGCCTGACCCGCCTGGATTTCGAAAAAGGCGTGTCCCTCTCGAATGGCGGCATCCCGGTCAAATTGACGCTGGCCCGGGTTCAAAGCCAGCCAAGCTGATCGCGCAACCGTATCTGGAATAATGGGTTATACCTGTTATCACCTTGCCGGGGGGAGCAGGGTTATTATTCTCATCCCATTTATTCTTAGGAAAATTAGTTTATGACGCAATCCCTGACCCCCGCTGCCTTGACCCACACCTCTGCCACAAGCCTAACCGGATTAACCTGGGAAGGTCCGTCTGACTCGATTTTGGCTGATTCAGCCGGCGTTCAAGCAGCCCTGCTGGAACTGGATCAACCGCTGCATGTCGTTTCCAACAGCCAGGGGGTAGGGTTATCGAAGGTCGGCAGTATTCAACCCGGGGAAAATGGCAAGGCGCCGAAATTTTTAGGGACCCTGCCAGCCTTCCAATTAGAAGACCTTGGAGACGCAGGCTTTCGCAGCACCTACGGGATTAAGTACGCCTACTATGCCGGGGCGATGGCAAATGCCATCGCTTCCACACGAATGGTGATTGCCCTGGGAAAAGCGGGAATGTTAGGGTCATTCGGTGCTGCCGGGTTGCTGCCTGCCCGATTGGAAAGCGCTATTCTGGAGATCAAAGCGGCGCTGCCAGACGGACCGTACGCTTTTAACCTGATTAACAGCCCCCTTGAGCCGGCAATGGAACGTGGCGCAGCTGAACTGTATCTCAAGCACGGCATTCGAACAGTGGAAGCCTCAGCCTATATGGACGTCACCCCGGCGCTAGTGCTTTACCGCGCCGCCGGGTTGGAGTCTGATCCCGCTGGAGCTGTCGTGATACGCAACCACATCATCGCCAAACTGTCTCGGAAAGAAGTCGCATTGCGTTTCCTGAGCCCAGCCCCTAAAGACATTCTGGCCCAGCTGGTAACGGACGGCAAGATTACAGCTGAGCAGGCACAACTGGCGCAGTCTGTACCCATGGCGGATGACATCACCGTGGAGGCGGATTCCGGCGGTCACACCGATAATCGACCGCTGGTATTGCTGCTGCCGGCAATTTTAGCGCTGCGAGATGAACTGCAGGCGCGTTATCAGTATGCTGTGGTACCGCGGGTGGGCGCAGCTGGCGGGATCGCCACACCACACGCTGCTTACGCCGCCTTCGCCATGGGAGCTGCCTACATCGCTACCGGTTCAGTCAACCAGGCATGCGTGGAGGCGGGTGCATCGGAACACACGCGCAATTTGCTGGCTGCGGCTGGCATGGCGGACGTGATCATGGCGCCGGCTGCCGATATGTTCGAAATGGGAGTCAAGGTGCAGGTTTTACGCCGCGGCACTATGTTTGGTCAGCGGGCGCTCAAATTGTATGAATTGTATTCGCGCTACAACTCGATCGAAGAAATTCCTGCCGATGAGCGAGAAAAACTGGAAAAGAACGTCTTTAAACGCGAATTGAGTGCGGTGTGGGCTGACACCGTACAATTCTTTACCGAACGGGACCCGCGTCAGATCGAACGTGCGAATGCCGATCCGCGCCAAAAAATGGCGTTGATCTTCCGCTGGTATCTTGGGCTGTCATCGCGCTGGTCGAATACGGGCGAAAAAGGCCGCGAAATGGATTATCAAATCTGGTGCGGTCCGTCTATGGGCGCTTTCAACGACTGGGTACGCGGCACCTATTTGGAAAAAGCTGAAAACCGCAGCGTGACTGACCTGGCGCTGCAAATCCTAACCGGCACAGCCTATTTGATCCGCCTGCGCCACATGGCTGCTTTCAGTGTAAAAACTTCGGCAACACTGGATCATTACACCCCCATCCAGCCTCTGTAAAACTGATTTTGTTTGTTTTACCCGACTCGTTTAATGATGGGTCGGGTTTTATTATTACGGACAGCCAGCGTCAACAAATAGGGTCCCATCTCTCGCCACAGTCCGTGCCAGTCCTTATTATGAGAATTGGCTATGCGCATATCGAAAGATCCCCATCCATCCACCGAGGTTCTAGCGATGGAGGTGATATCCACCGTTCGCGTGTCTAACCGCAGCCCTTTGCCAAGAGCTTTCAGTACAGCCTCTTTAGCGCTCCATATCAGCGTCCCAGCCCACCCAAGGCGTTCCGTAGGAATATCATCCAGGATGATTAACTCTCCGGGTGTGAAGAAGTCTTCGTAAAAACTGCGCGGGTGATCCTCCACCCATTCAAGATCTATTCCCAGGCCAATGTCGGGATTCGTAGCCACTGCTGCTACTGCCATGCCTTCCCTATGGCTGATGCTCAATTGAATTGGCAATGCTTGACCAGCCACACTCACAAATGGCGCGCCCTCCGGATGATTGGCTATGGTGATCTGGTCAAAGGGCAGCCCTGCCAGATTGGGGATACATCTGGCTAGCAGCGTTTTCGCAGTCACCCGCCCCAACAACCACTCAGAGCGCCGTTTGGGAAAGCGCATTCCATTGAAGCGAGTCTGCTCCTCCAGTGAGAGCAACCCGGTGGATGGGACTCCAATGAGGCCGGCCCCCTCAGGACCGGCCTCATCCATATACCAGTAAATTACGTCGGCGTCAGGCACCGTTAATTAGACATCCCGCTTTTATTTTGCATCATACATCAGTCTGCGCAGCGGGACCAATAACTTCTCATCCACCGTGTAAGGCAGCGGCGAGGTACGGTAGTTGTCCAGTTCCAGGTACACGCGGCCTTTAGCATCCACTACCTGGGCGTCGAAAGTCAAATTTCCTTCGGCATCCTGGTTGGGCGTCACGGCAGCATAGATTGGGACACCATTCGGGATGATCGGGAACAAGCGCAGTTCGCCGATCGATCGCGGCAGCGCCAACGATCCGGTTGATCCTGCCTCCCAGATGCCCGCGGTCTGCATACACAACTCAACCAGCACCGGGGTGCTGACCAGTTCCTGCCCCTCGGCAGTAATGGAAGGCGTGCGTTTGTTCAACTTGCCAAGGACGGTTAATCCCGAGCGCTGCACGGCTTCCAAAACCTGAAATGCCGGCCCATGGAAGTAGAGTTTATAGATGTCCTTGGCTTTCACCGTATAGTGGCCATTCCAAACCGGCGGCGCCACAACGAGATCTTCGGCCTTATCGCTGATCGGGCTCAGATGCACGCTGCCAGAGAAGTGCAGCATTTTTTCCTCATCGCGGCCAAATCGGGCAAGCCTGGACTCGAGAATGACGTGCGCTACCAGAGCACCGTTTTCATGGGCCACCTGAGCGCGCCAGGTGATGCGCCGCGGCTCATCCTTGTAGAACTTGAACGGCGCTAGGAAGCGGATATTTTCCAGGCGGGCGACGTTGAACCCGCTCTTTTCGGATGCCAGCACAGACGATATGTGTTTGGCTGCCACCGAGAACCCCTCGATGCCCATCACACCGGGCAGCAGCGGGATGCCGTTCATCGCGTGGTCTTTCAGGAATAACTCAGCTTTGGGATCCAGATCAGCTTCCAACAAGACCCCGGTATTCAGGTCCAGGCCTGTCAGGCGGCTAAACATGATGTGGATAGGCCTGCCGGCGGTCAGTGCCTGGTTGGCAGCCTCAAGGTTGAGACCGCCATCTGCCTGGCGTGACTTTTCCAGTAATCCCAACGAGCCAGCCAGCAGCACTTCACCACCAGTTGCGCCATGCACCAATTCCCGGTAAACCAGAGGCGCAGCTTGTTCCGGCTGCATCATTTCAATGCCGGCGCGTTCCATCAACATGGGGATCGAGCCACGGCTAGCCATGCCGACCTGTGCCCAGGCGCTCCAGTCAATGGCGACCGCTTTCAGGGCCGGGTTTTGCCGCCGTAACGCGTACATCATACGGCAGACCAGGTCATTGGCAGCACTGTAGTCCGCCTGACCGGAGTTTCCGAAGCGCCCGGCTACCGAGGTGAAGGCAATAGCTGCCTTGAGTGGTTTCTTGTTCTTTTGCAGCGCTTTCAGGAAGTGGAAGAAACCGGAGGCTTTAATCGCCAGGGTCTCGTGAACCTCCTCAAGCGGTTTGCTTTCCAATTTACGGCTGTGTTCCAGCCCGGCTGCGTGAACGAAAACGTCCACCCGGCCCTCAGCCTTTACAACTTTCTTGACCACCGCAGCCACGGATTGGGCATCCGTGACATCACAGGTCAGGTAATAGCCTTTTCCACCGGCTTGCTGAACAGTTTCCAACGTGCGCAGCGTGGCTGCGGCGCGCATGGTTTTTTCCAGGATCGAATCCACCTGTTTGGGGGTCAGTTTTTGCCCTTCGGCTGCCAGACGCTGCATGGTGGCAGTTTTAAGCGCTTCACGCCCGCTGTGCGCCAGTTGAATGCCTGCATCCTGCGGATCCGGCAATTCGGCGCGGCCCAACAGGTAGAAAGTGCCCTGTGTTTGCTGAGCCAGATCGGTCACAACCGAAGCCGTTATTCCAGCGGTACCGCCGCTCACGAGGAAGACCGGATGGCTGCCGAGGTCCAGCTTTTGTTCTTCAACCTCCCGGTCGAGCATAGCGATGCCAAAGCGCTGTTCGCCGCGCCAACCAACCTCGACCACCGCCGAATCGACCAAAGTCTCTTCGATCAGCAGGGAAGCGATACGGGCAGAACTTTCGTCTTCAGCAAAGTCGACAACTTTGACCAGTAAATTGGCGCGTTCCATGCCCATGGCCTTGGTAAATCCGCTCACGGCGCCGCCTAACGGTGCAGATGCACCATCAGCTCCGTAGCCGTGCAGCCCGCCCATACGGGTGGCGCTCACCAGGAAAGCTTGCGGGCCAACCAGGCGCAGCAAGTGGTACAAGGGGAGGATGCGAGCATCGAGTTCCGCATCCCACGAGGCAGCATCGAGTTCGGTCAAAGATGGTTCGATATTCAAGGCAGGCAGGTAGTACATGCCGGTGACCGGAGTTTCGGCCTGCCAGGCCTGGATTTTAGCCAGGGCAGTCTCATCCACATTTGTGACAACCATCACCTGGGCCTTTCGGCCGCGCAGGCGGTGTGCCAGGGCGTCCGCGGTCTTCTCATTGTCTCCAACGACTAGAATTCGGCAGCTGGCATCAATTTTCAAACCAGTGGGAGTGCACAGGTTCAGCCGCGGTCGCAGTACAGGCAGCGGTACGCGGCGCCGGATGGTGACGGGTTGCTCCGGTTCGGTAGACGGGGTTGATTCAACTGGTGAAGCTGGTTTTTCCTCACCCTTCGTTTCTACTTCCGCCACGACAGGTTCAACCATTGCAGGAGCAGCGGGTTCTACGGGTTGCGGAGCTGCAGGTGCTGTCCGTTCAGCCAGGGCATCAGCCATAAACTGCACGACTTTGGCCAGGGTGTTGTAATCTGACAGGCGCAGATCTTCGCGCCGCGCAATATCATAGTGGGTACGGATGGTGGCAAACAATTCGGCCTGTTTGACCGTGTCGATCCCCAGATCGGCTTCCAGATCCAGGTCCATATCCAGCATTTCGGATGGATAACCGGTTTTTTCACTGACCGCTTGCAGAACGAAATCTTGAATTTCATTATTAGCGGCTGGTTCAGCTTTTACCGCAGCGGCAGTATGGACCACTTCGGTTTGCACCGCAGCAGAACCGACAACGGCTGCGGGGGCACTTGGTGCGGTTTGCGCAACAGTTGCGTCCAGCATGAACTGAACAACTTTGGCCAATGTGTTGTAATCCGATAGGCGCAGGTCTTCGCGCCGCACAATGTTGTAGTGTGTACGGATGGTAGCGAATAATTCAGCCTGCTTGACGGTGTCGATGCCGAGATCGGCTTCGAGGTCCAGATCCATGTCCAACATTTCAGATGGATAACCGGTTTTTTCGCTGACAGCTGCCAGAACGAAAGCCTTGACCTCGTCCTGGGAAACAGTGGAAGGTGCCAACTCTGGGGCCTGCTGTGCGACGGGTTCTTGAGCAGCTTGTGGCGCACGCTGTACGCCTTGGGCTGGTTCGGAGGCTGGCGCACGCTGTGCGCCGCTACTGATACCAGCTGCGGTTTCTGGCGCTGGTTGGGCGCTGTTACCGGACGACAGTGCATTGCGCATGAAGCTGACGACCTTGTTCAGAGTGTTGTACTCGGAAAGGCGCAGGTCTTCACGACGCGCGATGTTGTAGTGGGTACGGATGGTGGCGAATAATTCTGCCTGTTTGACGGTGTCGATGCCCAGATCGGCTTCCAGATCGAGGTCCATATCCAGCATTTCCGACGGGTAGCCAGTTTTTTCACTGACCGCAGCCAGAACAAAAGCTTTGATTTCGTCATCGGACACAGTGGATGGTGCCAGCTCTGGCTCACGTTGTACGATAGGTTCAGGTGTGGTTTCTGGCGCACGCTGTGCGCCGTTACCGATTTCAGTTGCGGTTTGTGACACGGTTTCTGGCGTAGGCTGTGCGCTGCTGCCCGACGAAAGGGCGTCGCGCATGAAACCGATTACTTTTTCCAGGGTGTTGTATTCTGACAGGCGCAGATCTTCGCGCCGCGGAATGTTGTAGTGGGTGCGGATCGTGGCAAACAGTTCCGCCTGTTTGACGGTGTCGATGCCCAGATCAGCTTCAAGATCAAGGCCGAGGTCGAGCATTTCAGCCGGATAGCCGGTTTTTTCGCTGACGGCATCCAGCACGAAGGCTTTGATTTCATCGTCGGAAACAAGTGCCATAAGCAGCTCTGGTGCAGGCTGTGCGACGGGTTCGGGCGCAGTTTGTGGTGGTGTTTCTGGCGCACGCTGTGCAACTGCTTCTGGGGCGGTTTCTGGAGCACGTAGTGCGCTGCTACCAGCGACGCCACTAGCTGGGGAATCAGCCCAAAGAGTGGGACCGAAACCGTATTGCCAGGTCGATTTGGCCGGGCTCAGCTTTGGCTGTCCGATATTTTTGACGCGCAGGGTACGTTGAGTTACTTCCAATTCGGCCGCGTCGTAACCAGTCATTTTATTGAGCCATTGGGTATAAACGGGCTCATTTTTGCGGTTTAGCGCATCCGGGATCACTCGGTAGAGCACCATCGCGATTTGGGAGCCAAAACCAGCGCCTAAACGTAAGGCGTATTTGACGTCGTATTTACCGCCTTGTGACAGGTTCAAGTCGCCTAATTCGGGATCCGGATCAAAATCACCATCGTAATGGGCAATCGGCGGCACGATGCCATATTGCAGCGCCTTAACCGCCACCACATCCTCGATGCCTACGCCCATGGTATGACCGGTGAAACCTTTGGTATTGGCAATAATCACCTGATTGGCATGATCGGTAAAGGTGTTGCGCAATGCATGAATTTCAGCAGCAGCTGATCCGCCTCGCGCCGGCGTGTAAGTTTCATGCGACATAAACAAGGTATTGGCTGCGATGTCCGCCCGTTGAATGCCAAAGCGCAGTTCAGCCTGTTCTACGACCCTTTGCATCACCTGGCTGACATGGTTTATATCCAGGCGGGTACCGTGGAAAGCGCTGTTGGCGGTGACAGCGGAAAGAATTTCCGCGATGCCGCGCATGCCGCGTTCGCGTACGGAATCTTCGGCTTCGACGACCAGTGCGGCAGCACCCATACCCATCAACATGCCGTTGCGGCGGCGGTCAAAAGGCAGAGCAGCCATCCGCACATCACCGACCGTTGTGCTGGCGCCAGAAGCTAACATTCCGGTGCCCAGCCAGGGGGCCAGCGGGCCACCTGTGACATCGTCACCGGCAATAATGACTACCCGGCGGGCGCGTCCAGTGCGAATCCAATCTTCGGCGATGGATACGGCATGGGTGGTGGTGGCACAGGCAGCATTAACATAGGTGTTGGGGCCGCGTGCACCAATTTGCTCAGCAAATTGCGAGTGACCCATAGCCAAAATACGGAAGACGAAGCGCCGGTCGAAGTGGTAATCCATCTCCTGAAGCCGGGTTTCCAATTCAGCGGCGCGTTTCTTAAATTGCGCCACCAGGTCTTGCTGATCGGCCGGGATGAGCGCGATCAGATTGAGGACTTCTTCCAACTGGGTCTCAAGGGATTTATGGGTGTAGAAACTATCGGCTTCTTCGGCGAAGCGGTTGGCACCGGGGAAGGCAGATGCAAAGATCACGCCGGTCTCATCGGACATTGATTCTGGTAATTTCCAGCGATCGGGCAGGAAAGTACCCTTGGTAGTCGAGCGATAAGCCATTACCAGTGGAATTCCAGCATCGCGCAGCGCTTCAATGCCAGCTGCAATCGCCAACTGAGTGGAGATATCGCAGGCATCGGCGCGTTCAGCCGGGATCCCAAATTCCTCAACCAGATTGAATTTTCCGGGTTGACCGCCTAATTTAAGCGTGCTATCCAGGTGGTTGATGGTAACCATCTGCGCGCCGGCATCGCTTTTTTCCAGCCGCGTCGGATGTAAATCGACCATCCCCTGCCGTAATTCGATGGGCAGCGGCTCGATGCGCTGCTCACCGTTTAAAATCGATTGGACGTTGCCATCATCAAATACGTGGTGCTTCAAACCGGGCAAGCCCAGGCCAGTTCCGGAAATGACGACTGAACCGGTCAGCGACACTCGGCCATCCTCAACGGCAGGCAGTGCTTTGGGAGCAGATGCGCCATTGCCATTTTTAGGCGTCTCGACAACCAATGGGTGCTGTGCGACCGCCGCTGGAGCCTGTGCCGCGATGGCATGTCCCTGGGGTTGAAGACCGGCAGCCAGCATACCGCATAATGCTTCGTTGAAGCTAACCACCGCACCTTTTCGGGGATGATTGGTTGCCAGAATGGTGACGTCGCTGCGGTCTTTGAGGTTGTCGGCGGCCAGAGCGTTCAAAACACGTTTTGGTCCTACTTCAACATAGGCTCTCACGCCATTGGAATACAGCGTTTGCATTCCTTTGATGAATTGCACCGGGGAGGCCACCTGTTGCCCGAGGATTTCCAGAATTTCGTTGCGGGTAGTCGGGTAAAGTTCACCGGTTACATTGGCAACCACCGGGATCCGTGGCGTATTCAAACTCATACGGCTGATCACTGTTTTCAGAGGTCCGGAAGCTGGCGCCACGATTTTGGTGTGGAAGGCATGGCTGACCGGAATTTTGGTAGCCTGGAAGCCAGCATCCGCGAAGGCTGCCAGCGCCTTTTCAATGCCGAGCGTGCTACCTCCGATCACGGATTGCACCGGGCTGTTCACATTGGCGATGACCGCGTACTCGTTAAGTGAATTAAGCACATTCTCAACGCGGTCCAGCGGCGCAGAGACAGCTGCCATACCGCCGTTATCGTCCATGGAGACTTTCTTCATTTCACTGGCGCGGGCACTGACGATTTGGAGCGCCTCTGCAAAGGTCAACACGCCGGAAGCGACCAGAGCTGCATATTCGCCCAGGCTGTGGCCGATGACCATGTCTGGTGAGTAGCCAAATTTATTCATCAAGCGCAGCATCGCAACGTTGGCAGTCAGCATCGCTGGCTGGGTGATGGCGGTATCGCGGAGTGCAGCTTCGGCGCGTTTCAAAGATTCTTCGTCGCCATCCACGTAGATGAAGCTGGTTAATGAGCGGCCCAGAATGGGCGTCATGATTTCGTCGGCTTCATTAAAGGTGTCTGCCACAACCGGCTCCACCTCGCACAGATCTTTGAGCATGTTGACGTACTGCGAGCCCTGCCCGGGGAAAAGGAAAGCCAGTTTACCGGGGGAGCCATTACCGCGATACACACCCTGAGCGGTCAAAGCCTGCCAACCATTGGGGGTATTGGTTTCAAAGCCTTTCAAGGCTTTTTCACAGCGGCTGATCAACTCGGCAGCATCTTCGTAATCAATCGCGATGCGCTGCGGACGAGCTAAAGCGTCAGCTGACGGCAGCTGCCGCGGCGGTATTTGACCTGTGCGCGCAGCCTGTAAGCCCTGCGTCAATTTGAACTGTAATTCTTCAGTCGTTTCGGCGCCAAGGAAGAATAAGCCGCGATACGGGTGAATGTCTCCAGGAGTTACGGTGGTGGTCAATGCTGGTGTTGATATCATGGCTGGAATCGCTGCAGGGATAGGGTCAGGAGTGGGAATTTCCGGAGAAACGGTAACTGCTTCGGGGACCGTGACTTTCGCCGGTACTTCGGCGCCGGGGAAGGGTTTGGATTCAGTCGTCAACAGGCCAGGCACCCATTCTTCCATAACAATATGGAAATTGGTTCCGCCAAAGCCAAAGGACGAAACACCTGCTCGCCGGATTTCACCTTCGGGCTTATCCCAGGGCCGTAAAGTGGTGTTGACAAAGAATGGAATATGTTCGAAGTCGATATTTGGGTTTGGTTTGTTGAAATTGGCCGAGGGCGGCAGGACTTTGTCGTGCAGCGCCATAATCGCTTTGAATAAACCGGCAGCTCCGGCAGCGCTTTTTAGATGCCCGACATTTGACTTCACCGAGCCGAGTGCTACCCGTCCGACAGGCAGGCCCAAGCTACCAAAGACCGAATTCAGGCTGTTGACCTCGGTTACATCCCCAACGCGGGTGGAGGTACCGTGCGCTTCGATCAAGCCAACGCTGGCCGGGTTGACGCCGGCGTTTTTCCAGGCGCGTTCAATCGCCCGCTGTTGGCCAATCGGATTAGGTGCGGTGATGCCTTTACCTTTGCCGTCGCTCGAACCGCCAATTCCGCGCACGACTGCGTAAATCTTGTCGCCGTCTTTTTCCGCGTCTACCAGGCGTTTGAGCAGGAAAATAGCAGAGCCTTCACCCATCACAAAACCGTTGGCTCCGTCAGCGAACGGACGTGTGCCGTCCGGGCTTAAAGCACCGATCTTGCAAAATTTCACAAAACCTTCCACGCCCATATTGCGGTCAACCCCGCCAGTCAATACTGCATCAAATTGGTGGTTGGTGAGCCCATCAACGGCTGCCTGCAAAGCTGCCAGAGAGGAAGCGCAGGCGGCATCCGTGACAAAGTTAGGACCGCCAAGATTGAAAACGTTCGCAATCCGGCCAGCGATCACGTTGGCCAGTTCACCGGGCATGGTATCTTCCGTAATGCCTGCGATTTTGATACCAAAATCGTGCTGCATGCCGCTTACCATGGCTGCCCTTACATCAGCCGGTAAGCTGCGGAAAGCATCCACACCCGCCAGGGTATCCAGAAATTCGGGGAGGCGAATCCGTAAGCTGGTCCAATAGTGATTCTCGCCAGCTAATGCATTGCCTAATATGACGGCAACCCGGCTGGTATCCAGCGGTTTGTTCGGGTAACCATAGTCCTGCAACGCCTGACGCGCAGCCGCAATCCCCCATTTTTGACCTTCATCCATTACAGCAAGCACACTGGGCGGAATGGGAATACCCCATTTAAGCGGCTCAAAATTGTAGTTTCTTACCCAGCCGCCGATTTTCGAATAAGTCTTGTCCGGCGCTTTGGGATCCGGATCGTAATACAAGTCTTCACGCCAACGGGTCGCTGGCACATCCGTAATGGAATAACGTGCGTCAAGAATATTTTTCCAGAATTCGGGTGCATCGACTGCATCCGGCATGATTGCCCCCACACCAACAACTGCGACTGCTTTCGGGTCTAACATGTTGTCTTTCTCCTTTGGAGTTTGGAAATTCCTCAGTGGCGAGCAGTTTGGCAAAAGTTAACACTTCACCCATCTGACAAAATCAGCCCCTTGAAATGTCCTCGATCGTCGCGCTATTAAACTGAAGAGTGGAGAAGCCTGCTAATCATTCAGGCAATTTTTTCGCAATTCAGGCTTGCCGTTCATCAGGCAAGGCACACACATAACCATTTGGCGAGGTTACAAGCGTGAAAACACGCATTAACAGAAAAGGTTTCGCATCAAGATGTCATGACTTTGATGAAATCAGGAATTACCTGCGTGTTATACTCGGTGTATTCCGATCCCTTTGAAAATTTTGAAATCGACTCACAGAGGAAAATTCTTGGATTCCGAAAGCAGCTTGCCAGACGATTTCAAACATCTGTTACGCGAATTAACCACCCCGCAGGCCATTCAAACTTACCTGGATAGCCTGCCTTACATTGGTGAAGCATTGAATCGTTCTCCGCTGCGGGTAATCCGCGACCGCCAATGTCACTGCCTGGATGGCGGGCTGCTAGCGGCGATGGCGCTGCGCCAATTGGGTCATTCTGCCCGGATTATTGATCTTGTGCCCGAACCGGATATTGACGACGATCATGTGCTGGCGATTTTCCAGGTCAACGGTCTGTACGGGGCGATTGCGAAATCCAATTTTGTCGGGCTGCGCTACCGCGAACCGGTTTACCGTTCCCTGCGCGAGTTGGTAATGACGTACTTCGATGTTTTCTACAATGTGGACGGTTTGAAAACATTGCGAGCTTATACCCGCCCATTGAATTTGGCTGCCTACGACCGCCTCGACTGGCAAACTACTGAATCGGGAGTTGAAAAGGTTGTCAAACGGCTTTACAGCCTGAAAGCTATCCCCGTAATCCATCCCAATCAGGTACCAGGATTATCGGTGATGGACAAACGCTCCTATGAGGCGGGCATGCTAGGCCTCAATTTCGAAGGTTTGTACAAAAAGCCAACAGGGTGAGCGGTCAATGAGTTCTGCGTTTGCAACCTTTCGCCAACCCGGTTGGAATCAACGATTCACTTTGATCATTCTGGCGATTTTCGCGATCGGCGGGATTGCTCTGATCGCCTACATCACCGACGTCGGCCCATGGGCATTCAGCGACTCGTCAGCTTATCTGGCTACCGCCGAAAATATCGCTGACGGGCGTGGTCCGGTGCTGCAAAACAGTCACGGCGAGTATGAATTATTGCCCCTGCATCCCCCGCTCTACCCCATGGTCGTCAGCCTGCCCATGATGTTGGGTGCCGGTGCGCTGCAATCAACCCGCTGGTTGAATGCTATCCTGTTCGGGTTGACTATTTTCCTGGCGGGATGGTCTACTTTCCACTTTACCCATTCATTTTGGCTGTCGATATCGGCTTCTGGCCTTTTTCTGGCGACATATGAGCCGGTGCGGGCCTATTCAGGTGCAATGGCAGAAGGGTTGTTTTTATTCCTAGGGTTCACCGGCCTATTTGTTTTGGCCCGGTCGATAAACGCGAAAAAACTCATCGTATGGAACCAGATAGCGGCGGGTGTGCTGATTGGTCTGGCGATTCTGACCCGTTATGCCGGACTGGCATTTCTGGGCATCGGGGTTGTCACCCTCATGATTTTTTCAACAGGCAAGTTCATCAGCCGCCTGCGACAGGTCCTGGCATTTCTCGTTCCCGGAGTAATGGTTCCCGCTTTATGGCTGGTTCCTGTTTATCTAAAAACCCATACATTCGGCGACCGGCAAATTGGTGACCTGGTAAACATTTGGCCCAAAATCCCCAACTACTTCGAGGCTTTCTTCGAAACAATAGGCACCATGCTGCCATATTTCAATCGCGGCAATCACCTCATCTCGCCTGTGGGTAAATTAATCGTTGGCGCTATTTTCGCAATCGTTCTGATCGTGGTTCCTATCATAATTTTATCCAGGCGAAAACAAGCCATGAACGAAAATGGTCTACTCGCCTGGGGATTTACTCTGCTTGGCTTTATTACCGCCTATGTTGCTCTGCATCTGGGGGCGTATTTAATAGCGGTCACCCAACCTGATGTCGATGGAAGGCTGCTGCTCCCCATTTATTTGGCCGCAGTAATGCTGCTGCCAGTTGGTTTCAGCTTTTGGGGCAGGCTCCTGCGCAAAGAGTGGGTCACTGGCGTGGTATTTTTGGCTTTGGCGTTGGTGACCGTATGGTACTTTCACGGTAAGATGAAAAATTATTTGTTTGACATGCACCATTACGGCGACGGTTACACCAGTAAACGCTGGAATGAAAACCCCATCTTTGACCAGGTCAGGACTCTGGATTCTTTTAAAACCCTGGGATCCTACGACGCAGGTTTGATTTTATTCTACACTGGCCGCTACCCGGATGTACTCGTATCGTATAGAGACCAGGATGAGAAGACCCTGGATCTGTCAGCCGATCTGGGATTGGTATTATTCACCCTGAATGGTGAACACTTGCTTGGCGCTGACGGTTATGACAACTTCGTCCTTCGCGCCAGTGAACTCTACGAGGTTGTATACAGGGACAACGAAGGGATTGTCTTTCAACCCCGTTAGCTGTAATTTTTGAGCTAACCGCCGCGATCTTGACGGATCAAGCCTTTAATCGCCTCAATCGCCACCTGGATCATGGCATCCGGGGAAGCCTTTTTCGCCTTGAGGGTTTCAGTGTCGCTGCCCACCACCGTCAGCACCGCGCCGGAGCGTTTTCGATAGATGCTGGACAGAATAAAAATGACGGACGCTTCCATTTCTGAGCAGATGGCACCGCCTGCCACCCAGGCTTTCCAACGCATCTTGATCTCATCGGCAATAGGCATGCGGTCCATCTCGATTTCGCCATAAAAATTATCTTTTGTGTGAGATACACCCAATTGGGCGCCTATTCCCAACGTCTTCGCAGCCGCCACCAGCGCATTGACCACCGTCAAATCCGCCACAGCCGGGTATTCCAGCGGCAGGTATTGGCGGGTAGTGCCTTCGTCGCGGATGGCCCCGGTGACGATGGCGACATCGCCCAGGGACATCCCAGGTTGAACAGCTCCGGCTGTGCCCACCCGGATAAAAGTGTCGGCGCCAACTTTGATCAGCTCTTCCACCGCAATGGCTGTGGAAGGGCAGCCCATGCCGGTCGAAACAACGGAGACCAACTCACCCAACAGCTTGCCAGTCCAGACTGTGTGTTCTCGATTTGTTGAGACGAAATGCGGCTCATCCAGAAAAGATGCTATTTTTTCGACACGTCCCGGATCACCTGGGAGGAGGATATACCGTCCCACATCGCCAGGTCTGACGTGCACATGGTATTGGAGCTGGTCGGTGTTTGTCATGATATTCATCTCCTGAATAGGCTGGACAGGTTGTTATTCTAGGAACACATATCGCTATACCGTGAAACTGAGACAACATTACCGGTTCGAGCAGCCGACCTCTATTGTAGCATCGACCATTCAAACCGGTTATGAATTTTGAGAAAACGCTAAGCCTGTACAGGCTTATTCATACTTACGGAGCATATTCATAAGCGCCAGCATCCGGTGCAGAATCGACGAAGGGTTCTCCGAGATATTTTCCAAGGTCAATAGCTGGCGAGTTACCCAGCGGTCGGTAATCCAGAATCGCCGTATTAACAAAGACCGGGAAGCTGCTGAGGCTGTGGGCATCATAACCAGTCCATTGTTGAAAATCTGACAACAACTTCGTGTTGCCTTTGCCTTCTACGTATGCCAGCGAATCACCGTGCAGCGAAGAACTACCCGGGTTGTACACCAAATTGTTATCGATCTCCACGCTGGCTGGGATGGCTCCTTCAATAGAATAAACTCGGCCATTGACGGCGATATTGTTGAAGATTCGCAGCCCCTCGATCGACCCGCCGTAAGTGCCCCGAAGATGGGTGAGGTAGAACACATACTCATCCAGCCCGTCGAAGATATTATGAGCAAATAGGCTGTTGGAAGCACAGCGCAGGATCAGCCCTTGCTGGCGGGAGCCTCGGAAGACAATATTGCGTGTGAAATTGATGTTTGGGCAGGCTACACCGTCCGCTGTGCCGGTTTCCAATACAGTCTCGTTATCCCAGATCAGGTTGCCGATGATGTTGACATTACCGCCCGCATAGATTTCAAAGGCCGAACCTTCGGGGTCTGTAGCCCCCACACTATGGTTCTCCCATAGTTGGTTGCCAGAAGCAGTGATCGAACCTGTGGTTCTGTAGAAATTGATACCCATGGCGCCGCGCCCGCTGTCGATCTCGCGAAAATTGTGATGGATTTTGTTATTGCTAAGCACAACATTGTTTCCGGTGTAGCGAACTTCGATGGCATTGCCATTGCGGTACAGGTCATTGGCGTCAACGGTCACGTAGGTCACATTTTTGGTGGCGACGCCAAACCCCTGGTTGTCATAAAAAGCGCTGTTTTTAACAACTACATTGGATGAGTCTTCAATATATATTCCAACACCGTACTGCTGCCAATTATCATGGAATGCCAGTCCGGTAAAAGTAATTCCGCTGGAATTCACAACCTTGACGACATATTTGCTGCTGCCGTCAGGAAGAATGCCTGGCGTTTCACCCGAATATCCCGAAATCGTCAGGTTCGAGCGTTCCACGACAAAGCCGGTATAGTCACCAGAACGGATATAGATCGTCGCACCGGAAGGTACTGCGCCAACGGCGTGCTGAATGGTACGCCAGGGCGAATTGAGAGTCCCCGCAGCTGAATCTGAACCAGCAGTCGAGACATAATACCCATTGACCACCGGAGCCGCGGCTTTAGTGATGATGACCGGGAGGTAAATTTTATTTTGATCGGATGGTTGCGACTGCTGCAGCTGACCTTTAGGAATTTGGCCGGTCGTGCTAAGACTGCCAATCGCAGAAAGCGGACTGAATGTGGCGCTCAAGAAAGCCAGGGCCACGAGTAGGTTTGTGTAAAAGGACATTACTAAGATACCAATATTGTGCGGTTTATTTCTTGACTGCTGCGATGATGAAGGTAAACCGTCACAGGTCGAACCATTGTAACAACCTTTTCAAGGAGAAAAACCTTTCAATTTTGTTAATGCTGGGGGGTGTCGTCTGCCAGATGGACGATTTAGAAAAGTTGGGGGTCAGAACAGGTTGCCGGTACATCTTGCCTGGCACCGTCGCAATTTTTCTCGCTGGCGCACCATTGGTTAAGGTCAGGAAGTTCCGATTACTTCCAAAAATATTTTTTATACCTAACATGGCGAGGCATGCTACAATTACGATAGAATTTAACCAGATTCTCCAAAATTGGGAGGGAAAAATTATATGGCAAAAAAACAACTTACTTCAGCCCATGGACAACCCATCGCTGACAATCAAAACTCTTTAACCGCCGGTCCGCGCGGGCCAGTTTTAATGCAGGATCATCAGCTGCTGGAGAAAATGGCGACCTTCAACCGCGAGCGCGTCCCGGAGCGGGTGGTCCATGCCAAAGGTTCTGGGGCATTCGGCACACTGACAATCACCCACGACATCACTCGATATACAAAAGCCAAAGTATTCTCGCAAGTCGGTAAACAAACCCCCATGTTGGTTCGCTTCTCAACAGTTGCCGGGGAACGCGGCGCTGCAGACGCGGAACGCGATGTGCGCGGATTCGCTATGAAGTTTTATACAGAAGAGGGCAACTGGGATTTGGTGGGCAACAACACCCCAGTTTTCTTTGTTCGAGACCCCTTTAAGTTTAGCGACTTTATCCACACTCAAAAACGTGATCCAAAAACCAATATGCGCAGTGCAACCGCCATGTGGGATTTCTGGTCGCTCTCTCCAGAGAGCCTGCACCAGGTCACCATTCTATTTAGCGACCGCGGGTTGCCGCAAGGCTATCGTTTCGTCCACGGATTTAGCTCGCACACCTATAGTTTCATAAATGCCAATAATGAGCGCTTCTGGATAAAATTCCACTTCAAAACCATGCAAGGTATCAAAAATTGGACGAATGCCGAAGCGGCAGTGGTTGTTGGACAGGACCGTGAATCGTCACAGAACGATTTGTTCAATGCTATCGAGCGCGGCGATTATCCGAAGTGGAAATTCCAAATTCAAGTAATGCCGGAAGCAGAGGCTGAAACCTATCACATCAATCCTTTTGATTTGACCAAGGTTTGGCCGCATGCAGACTACCCGCTGATTGACGTCGGCTTTTTTGAACTAAACCGCAACCCTGAAAACTTTTTCGCCGACATCGAGCAGGCAGCTTTCGAGCCATCCAACATTGTGCCCGGTATCGGTTTCTCCCCCGATAAAATGCTGCAGGCACGCATTATGTCCTATGCCGACGCGCACCGCTACCGAATTGGCGTCAATTATGCTTCGCTGCCAGTCAACCGACCGCTTACTGAGGTCAATACTTACCACCGCGACGGTCACATGCGCTTCGACGGCAATTTTGGCGCCTCTGTCAACTATGAACCAAACAGCGTTGGCGGTCCGGTGCAAAATGACTCTTATGATGAACCTCCACTCAAAATATCCGGAGATGCCGACCGTTACGATCACCGGGTCGGCAACGACGACTATACTCAACCGGGGAATCTGTTCCGATTAATGAACGCAGATCAGAAGGAGCAGTTGTTCAGCAACTTATATGATGGGATGAATAGTATTCCGGAACGGATCAAGGCCCGTCAACTGGTTCATTTTTACAGGGCTGATCCGGATTATGGAACTGGCGTCGCCATCAAATTGGGCATGGATATCAACCAGATCATTCCACTGACTGGACTGTCATTACAAGACTTGTTCGAGCGAACTTCTGAGGAAGGGTATCGCAGGGAATTAGCCCTTAGCAAATAACCGGGGGCATTCTAATAGCTTATATCTCGTGGATTTTCCCGACTGGATCATAAGTCGGGAAAATTTTTTTTCGAATCAAATACCATGCAGGAAAAACCCGATTAACATACCGCCAATGATGAGCCAGGTTGAATTAATCTTGTATTTCAACAACAGGATCATAGACGCCACGGCGATCAAAATGGTTAGCTGGTCGAAGATGGAGGAGCGCCCTAATGTCCAGGTGACGGCTGCCATCAATCCGAGCGATGCGGCATTGACGCCATCCAACAGCCCCCGCAACCAGACCGAATTGCGAATTTTGGGTATCAACGGGTTCGAAACAGCCACAAAGATAAAGGCTGGCAGGAAGATACCAAGTGTTGCGAGCAATGCGCCTGGAACCCCGGCTAACAGGTAGCCAATAAATGTAGCAGTGGTAAACACTGGGCCCGGCGTCACTTGGCCGATGGCGACCGCATCCAGAAGCTGCTGGTTGGTGAGCCAGGCATGGCGCACAACAAAATCGGAATGCAAGAAGGCCAGCAAAACATAGCCGCTGCCATATAAAATGGCGCCAATTTTCAAAAAGGTAAGGAACATCAGCGGCAGACTGAAGGTAGCGGCAGCGAGGTTGGGAAACGCAAGCCATTTCCAGTCAACCATGGCTGGGATGAAAACCAGGCCTTTGGCATTAGATCGGAGAGAACCAAGGCGCAGCAGGTTACTGCCAACCATCACCACTAACCCGCCAACCACCAGCAGCAGGATCTCATTTATGCCAAGGAAGTACAAAACTGCCACCGAAAGCCCGACCACAGCTAAAAATAGTCCTTTAATCGCTTTGCGGCCTAACATCCACAGTGCCTGCAGGATGATGGCGATTACGACCGGTTTAATACCATACAGCAGCCATTCGGCCTGTGGAGTTGAACCGTAGCGGACATACACCCAGGCTAACCCCATGACCAGCCCTACGGCCGGAAGGATGAAACAAGCTCCGCTCAGAATTAAGCCAGGCCAGCCAGCACGCAAAAAACCGATATGGATGGCCATTTCGGTTGAATTAGGACCGGGAATCAGGTTGGTGGCCCCAACCAGGTCGAGAAATTCCGCATCGGTTAACCAATTGCGGCGCACCACTACTTCGTCATGCATAATGGCGATGTGCGCCGCAGGGCCGCCAAAAGCCGTAAGGCCCAGCTTTAAAAATAGAAGGAGGATTTCTCGAAGGCGCCGGGCTTGTGAATCAGGCATTAGTGTCAGGTTTCAGGGCAAATTATTTTACGGCGCGGTCGTAATTTCCCCACTTGTTGAATCGAGCCACCAACTTTTGCTATTCCAATCCATTACGCGCACCTTCCTGTTCGTCCCCCAGGCTAAAGGCCGGATGAAATCTTTGCCTTGGTAAAGGGTTGCGACCTCCAGGTCCGAAATATTAATGGAAATAAGGTAAAACTCAAGCTGTTTTGTTTCGCAAATATTGCCATTGGCAGCTGCCAGAATGATTTGATCTCCGTCTGGAGACCACAAAATGCCGCCCGCCTGGGGAATTTGACCATCTTCAAGTGTGATCGGCAGTGCGACTCTGGTTTCCGTCTGAGTACTTACTTCCAGCAGTACCAAATTCGTTGGTGCAGTTTCAAGGATGTATGCCAGGGTAGATTCATCCGGAGAAAACATGTGTCCGCGCCCGGCGGGCAGGTCAAATTTGTCAACCTGACCGGATTGGACGTCGAACCGCTGCCAATTCGTTTCGATCGAGTAGAAATCCCCGCATCCGTCCACCACCGCGGATTCCAGGTAGTAGAAATAACGGCTGTCAGCAGACCAGCGTTTTGGCTTTGGAAACGAATAGCCGAGGCCATCACCCTGGTAGTCCACCGGCGTCCATACGATGCTTTTATCTTTATTCGTGATTGTCAGGGAGACCCGGTAACCGGTGGAAAGAGTCTCGAATGCGGGTAAAGCTGTCCATTCACCATCCGGTGAATTGATTGATTGGTCAATAAATGTCCCCTCGGATGGTGCCGGGGTGATCAGCCTAGGCGTAGGGGTGTATTTGGCTACCAGAGTGATTTGTGGCGTTGTGGCAATCGTGGGCAGCGATGTTTGATTTGAAACC